>Ga0310690_10000888_pt1 | contig 58221 bp, 52 predicted proteins | sample AusTroGonzalo_MG_2_FD_207661 | JGI IMG/M metagenome (GOLD analysis project Ga0310690, IMG submission 207661) | Bovine rumen microbial communities from tropical cattle in Woodstock, Queensland, Australia - Gonzalo_04 (v2) (version 2) | ecosystem: Host-associated > Mammals > Digestive system >... | reverse complement strand
TGACTTCATTCAATACGTCACGCATCCCCAACAGCACCCTAGAAGTCACCTCATACAAATCTTGTCCCTGCTGCATAATGTTCAGGTCAAAATCCGGCTTTACATCAAAGACATCCAGCACTTGGTCAAGCAATTCCCTGTGCTGTCCCGTAACGCACACCAAAGTTTCAAACTCAGGCTGATGTTTTTCAAACTCCTTCACCAGAGGGCACATCTTGATTGCCTCCGGACGCGTGCCGAAAACCAACAATATTCTTTTCATCTCTTCTTTATTTATAAGGCTTTGCCTTATTAACTATGCCATAATACGTTCCTTTGATAATCGCTTTGATTTTCACCCATTTTGCATCTTCAAACAAAGCAATTTTCAGCATAGTCTTTATCCGATTAAGATAATGTTTCATCTTCCCGCTGAAAGAGTAGTCATCTGGGAATTCATGCCACATCAGGATGCGATTACGGCTATCGTAGTAATGTCTCAGCGGACCATAATCGGAAACGCCGACTTTATGTCCTATAAACTTCACTTCACGTTCCGAACCAATATGATGGACCAAGTTGCAACCCGACACACACAATATTTTATATCCGGCCTGGACTGCCTTCAGTTGCATCTCCACATCCACCATGCCTATGAAAAAATCCTCACGGAATCCGCCCAACTCACCCATCATTTTCATATCAAACACGCAACCGCTCTGTGCCGCATGAGGGACCTCTACATGATGTTCAAGATCCGGATTGTTGATAGGAGGACAAAACATTCCGTACACATGATTTGTATTGGAAGAGATGGTCTCCAGGAAGCGGTCAAAGTGTTCAAAGCGAGAGTCTTGATCCATGGTCATAAGATGGGAACAGCCTTGCTCCTTTGCCAACTCCATCGCTCTATTATAAGCAAATGCCAATCCTTTGTTGTCTCCTCCGAAATTCAAAACCTGAGTATGGCTATTGGAGGGAATCATTTTCACAATATCCGACCCACCCGGGGTATTATCCCAAATATAAAGGATATCTGACCCAAAGGAATAGGAGTCGATATTCTCCATAAGTTCCTCATTGGGATAATAGCAGACCACCACTGAAGCCAGTTTCATAACTTTAAAAATGGATACACCGTTTCACTTTTGATCCGAACGACAACCACCGTTTTTCCATTCTCATCCACCAGACCGGTCTATCATACCATCTTCTCCATCGTTTGGGCTGTCGGCTCCAATCCACCTTGGCGAGCTCGCATTCAGCCACTTCATGATAGGCGTCGCTCATAAAATAATCCATTAGTCCATTCACCCTCAATGCGTCTATCAGACTCTTATAATCTTTATTTGTTTCCTCAAGACGCTCCAGATCGGCCAGATTCCACAACATATGTTCTTTGGGCTCATAAAGTCGCCCCACGGCACGATTTGTCAAATCCACATCCTGGTTGTAATAGGCCAAGGGCTTGTTTAGGAAGGCCACCTTATATTTCAAGGCGATATGGATCCACAGCAGGAAATCCTCACCCAACTTCACCCCTTGGGGGAAGCCTTGCATCTCCTCGAAGACCAGTCGCGGGACAGCAACCGAGATTGAGGTCAAAGGCATGGCAAAGGTCTTTGCGTATACTTTGCAGTAATTGATGTAGCCCTTCTCGAAGCCATTTTCGACACCAATGGGAGAAATTCTCGTCTTATGTTTGGTTTCGTTGACAATGGTGTAACTCGTTCCATAAATGCCTGCACCAGGGAAATCAACAATCAAAGCAGCCATCTCCTCCAAAAAGTGCGAATCCCACCAGTCGTCGGCATCAAGAAAGCACAGGTAGTCGCCCTGCGAGATTGCCACTCCGTTGTTACGCGCCATGCTCACTCCCGCATTCTCCTGTCGGATCAAGTGGCAGTTCTCGTAACCTTCAATAGCATGAGCCGCTATTTCGGCGGAGTCGTCTTTGCTACCGTCGTCAACGATGACCAACTCATAATCGGCATAAGTCTGCAACAAGACGCTTTGGACGGCCTTACCCACATAAAGAGCCTTGTTGTAAAGCGGTATGATAACGGAGAACTTCATAGGTTTGTTTTAGAACCAGGTCTCGCAATAGCCCGAGATCTTTCCATATTTCGTATCCTGGTATTCCACAGGCATCTCCATGAGTTTAGCCAGAAGCAAGCCGTGCAGACGGGTGGTATAGAGCTTGTTAAACCGTTGGAAATAAGCAGGGATCCTCTTCATAAAGAAGGGCTCCATCACCGATGTCATGTATTTGTTGGCGACACCTTTCATGAAATCGGAACCGTTTGTCATCTTCTTGATTTTTCTGATGCCCTTATATGGATACAACATCCTATTGAAATGAACATCATCAAGCACCGTGTCACAGTCCCTTACCACGGTATTTTCAACGTTCCACGATTCCGGTGCCGCCTCGTCATCCAGCCTCTTGATGAATAGGGACTGATTTTGCCCCTTCCGCTGCCACTTTTGGAAATGTCCATACAATCCTACTGAAGCATCGGGCAGAAGATAGATGTGGTTGGTCGAAAAATGTCTTTTTAAGATCTCATAGGAGCGGTTATCCCTGACACAAAGATGTAAATCACCATGAGAGGCATATAGTTTGGCATCGCTTATTAAACGATCCTCTTCATAGTACCGTATGGTTTGGGGCATAAAGACAATTTTGTTCTTTGGAAAACGCTCCACGATACCGTTGCGGAAAGGCGTATAAAAAACATCACCCCAATTACCACCTCCATTCAAAACGATGACGGCATCCTGTGGGATTCGACGGTCAACCACATTTTCAACGACACTCTGATAAACGCACTTGTACGGGGTGTTTCCAAGAACGGTCATGGCACCCTTATAGATCAAGTGGTCACCGATGTTGAAATACCCTGGAACGTCCAAAAAGACAAAGTCTCTGTCGACCAGTTCCCTAATGGCATTTTCAAAAACAACAAGTTGTTCGTCCAATCTCATCTAAAAAACTTTAAGAATCTTGTCAATTCCCTTAATCAGCATGCTCGACGAATGGGACTGTGTCTTTCGCAGATACCAATGTAGCAGCCGGTAACGCAAGGGAATCTCCGGCTTTATTCCCGCTGCTTTCAGGTAGGGGTTATCCCAAATGCACAGCTTGGCGAACTTCGCCGTGCCTTCACGTTGGAATACCCGCACCATCTCATCCACATAATGCCGACCGTAATCGGCGGTTTGCACAAGACTTGAATAATCCCTGTCATCTCCCATGCGACACAGTTTCACAGGCGTTTCGAGATGCGCCAACTGATCGGGGTAAAACTTTGAGTATCCCCGATACATACTGATGGGATTATGCTTTTCCTTATTCTTATCCACCCATGTAACCTGATAGAAATCGTTTTTTTGGCGGACTTTTTCATGGTTCAATTTCGCCAGGTGAACCACCCAAAAATCATCCACGTTGATGTATTGACAAACCTCCAGGCAAGGCACCCGGGCACAATGCACCGCATGTGTCTCCCTTTTCCTGTATTCCGCTACGACATCTACCGTCCCGTCAAAATGGGCGGCCCACTCGAAATGCATGTCGGTGTATTCCGCCGTCCTAAAGTCGTCATAAAGGTTCAGCCAGTTGAAACAGAAGATTTCGTTTCCCTGGGAATGGATGATTTTTTGCCAACTTTCCGTCTTTTCAAAGCCTTCGGAAAGGAATTCGTCGGCGTCAAGTCCAAAAATCACTTTATCGCCAGGTATTTTGCATGCTTCCTCAAGCAAACGCGCGCGACATTCCGACTCATACCACTCAAAGGTTGGGTTGTCGATGAGGATCACCTTCTCGTACTTTTTGGCGATCTCCCGCGTCTCGTCCTCGCTGTGATGATCCGCAAGGATGATATGATCCGCCCATGACGAGGTGCAGATCAAGAAAGCGCCGAGCACCCACGCCTCGTTGCGCACTGGAGTAATGACGATTATTTTCGGTGTTTCCATATCATCCATGAGATAAAATCTGGCAAAGCATACAACAGGCTTCCCTTGTGCCACAAGCCCCTTTTCCTACCCACAAGCGATCCTACAAAAGGACGTTCCCACCAGATGAAACGACGCAGGTACGGGAGGTATATCTTTTGTGGATGATCGAAGAAACCCGTGAGCGTGGGAATGGCAACATTCTCAAAAAGCTGGTCGCCAAATCGGCAAAGTCCAGTGCTCACAAAGGCATCGCACACAGCAAGCGCTAAATAGTCGTTATTTCGTTTCGACTGACGAGTGCCTGTCTTCTCAACGCACCATTTATCTTCCGCATCGTTCCCAAAGACAGGTCGGACCTCCTGACCACGACACTCGTAACCAACAGTCTTTCGGTGATGATTTAACGAAAGAATCAGTTCAAAAAAGATCTTCATGCCCATCAGCGATCGTCCCTTTTTACTGCCTAGACTGCTGACATAACGAGGATAAATGGCCGGAAACGACGAACCCGTGTCGTTGGGTTGTGTATCGGAAAACAAGAAATAACCGACGATTGGGTTACATCTGTGTCGCTTCATCATCCTGTTCAGCACCCGAAGCGTCTCACCACTTGAGTTGGAGTCAACGATGGCTGTCTTTTCACTGGAGGCCAGGCCTCTCTCAAGGAAAAACCCGAAGATTACCTCCTCATTGTCGGCATGGATTGCATCGCGTGAAATGAAAAGGTAATTTATGGCCACATCCGGAAAGAGCGGTTGCAACCGTCGCGCAACCAGGAACTGGGTATGCGTGTCGCGGGCGCAGAAATACAACCGCTTAATGCCCTTGCGTTGGGCATCGCGCATGATGCGCAGCACCCAGGTGACCATTATCGGGGCGGAGATGTCGCACACAAAGGCTTTTTGGTCCTCTGGCGCATCCACCATCAAGCGGACGGCGCGGCTCACGCCAGCCAAGACAGCTGGATATTGGTACTGCAACACCGGCATCTGTCGCCACTGCTCCTCATAAGGAAGATACCCGTAAGCCAGATGATGGGCGTGGATACCCAGCTTTCGGGGAACCCGACAGTCGCTATGACGGCAGTTGCCGTAATGGTGCCACTGTCGGTAGGCGATCCCTTCACGCTCATGGACAAGGCGGAACAACGATCCATCGTGTTTCCATGCCTGTAGCTCATCACTAACATAAAGCCTGTCGCCTTCCTTGAGAAAACCATACGCTTCAAGCCTCTCCCTGATGAACGAGGAAGGTAGGTACATGTCGCTGATGAAGCAGATGGCGCCTTTCTCCCTTAATCGATCCACTAGTTTCAATGTGGCCAAGATAGGCCTTAGCATCTGCCGTTCGACCTCCATCTCCAACTCAACCATCCGTTCAACCGAATACGGTAAGGGGAAATTTTGTGAAACGTTATCGTATATCTCTTCAAGGCTTCTGCCAAACGCATCGACCCGAGTGGCAACGAACAATTGACGCAGTTGTTCGCTGCAAGAACCCCCTATGGCCTCCTGTACCTTGAGGGAAAGCACGTCGAACAACAGCCTCGGCTCACCGCACTGGCGGCAGAGGCATGTGTCGAACACATCAAAAGAATAAACCATTTTAGTAACATTTGATTCTATTTTTTAAATGGTTCATTTGATGTCTCAACTTTGTACGGCTCACTTTGCGATACAGTTGCCAATCGCACAGGCGGCCCAATTCCTTGATCTCTTCTTTGGCAGCCCTCTTGAAAGCCACCTGATAATGATGGGTGACGGTACGATAAACCACCGTCTTGTCGAAGCCATGTCTTGCGGTGAAAAAAGCCGCCAGATCGTTGGCAATCCCCATCAAGTCGCGCAGGTGCCTCATGTCATCGGTGCCAGTGATGCTGTTGGCACGCACCCGATAGTTGTAGAGGCAGGCACTGACAACCCGTATCTTATTTGCGTGATAACATGCCAAAGGTGTGAACAGGTTGTCCTCATGGAGAATTCCTTCCTTGAAACGAAGTTCGTTATCCGTAAGGAAAGACCTTTTATAGGCTCTCAGCACCACACACACAAAAGCGAAGTCGCGTTGCAGCAACGCATTTTCGTTATAATAGTCCATGCCCGAAGGGTAGGTCTTTTCCGGAAGTACGTCGGAAGGATTGAACTTGCCGGTTTCCTCAAAAAAACGTCTGCCCGAGAAGCATAGAATGTCCTCACCATCCAAGTTCTCCGACAGCACTTCCAAAGCATTCGGCTCCAGCCAATCATCGCTGTCGAGAAACAAGACGTATTCTCCTTTTGCCTCACTCAACCCCTTGTTTCTGGCTGCGGAAAGTCCACCGTTGGATTGTGTAAAAAACTTGAAACGGCTGTCTTTCAAAGCATATTCCTCCAAAACAGCCGCTGAGCCGTCGGTGGAACCGTCGTTTACGCAAACGGCTTCCCAATCGGAAAAAGATTGGTTGATGACACTATCAAGGCAAGCCCGCAGGTAGGGTTCAACGTTATAAACTGGTATGATGAGCGTTATTTTTGGCATTGTTCTTTCAATTTCACAGCAATGCATTCTGTCCATCGTTTGGGAACTCCGGCTTCTGAAGCAAAAGCTATCCATTCTTGAAGAGTAGTCATCTGGTTTTCTTTTCGAACACATCTTTTGGATTCACTGGCAGTTCAGGAAATATGGATTCGACCTGTTCCAGTTATCCAACTGCCCTCATCAATGAAAGACTCCTCTTATTGCTCATTTTATATAATCGTTTCGCCAATAATTTCTTATCAAAAAAGCCATCTTTCAGGTTGGCAAAGAACACCGGACAAAGTCGCTTTGGGAAGGATTCAATGTTTTTTTTCGACAACGATGGCAAGGCCTTTTTGAGATATTTAATTTGGACTTCATGACATTTTGCAGAAGTCTTTTCGGTCTGCAAGGTAGCCTGCATCGGATGCAAACGGTATCGATATAAGATATCAGGTAGGTTGGCCAGCTTCAGGCCTTCCAACAAGGCTCTGGTCCACAAGTCATAATCCTCGGCGGGCACCATCTCCTGCCTAAAGCGCAGGCCATGTTTCTCAAAAGCGTCTTTCCGCCATACACTTGAAGCATGCAATACAGGCGAGTGGAACAAGGCGTTGATTTTCACTTTCTCGGGATCCTGTTCCCGAATCCACACCTCGTCCCGACCACCAAACAACTGCATTGCCGCGGATACCAAATCAATTTCAGGATGACGTTCCAGATAATCCACCTGAACCTGAAACCGGTTAGGAAGCGAAATGTCATCGCTGTCCATTCGGGCGATATACTTGCCATGCGACATGTCAATGCCTGTGTTCAACACATTGGACAAGCCAACGTTTTTTTCCCCTTTGTATCGGACAATTCTGGGGTCATCATACGTATCGAGTATCTCTTCCGCATTGTCGGGAGAGCAATCATTGAGTACGATCAACTCGAAATCCGAAAAGGTCTGCGACAGCATACTGTCCATGGCCTCTCGGAGATAGGGAGCCGTGTTGTAAACGGGCATGAGTATGGAAACCAGAGGACACATGACTTATTCCCAATCAACATTGGTCTTAATGACTTTGGCCGGTACACCAGCGGCAAGGCAATGCGGAGGAATATCTCTGCAAACCAGACTTCCCGCTGCCACCACACTTCCATCGCCAATAGTAACTCCTTTCAGTACAGTCACTCTGGCACCAATCCAAACATGATTGCCAATATGAATATCAGCCGCAACAGGTTTTGACGAGTCTTTGAAAGCATGGTTGTCGCTATCCCGAATACAGCACTCCTCACCGATAAATACCCTGTCGCCTATCTCAACCCGTTTAAAAACGTTGATTCGACAATTATTATTCAAATACCCGTTACGGCCAACGAACAATTCTGCGTTTTCATTCAAACAGATGGTGGCTCCTGAATAAACATCAAAGTTACCTGCCAAAGTCAACTTAGCATTGTCGCAAAGAACCAGCAACGACTTGCCGGGATCCTTGTGTGACCATTTTCTATTCAACTGCAACCTTCCCTCGCCCGACGAGACAAACGAAGACCTAGCCAAATCCAACGAAGTGCCACGCCACGCCACGATGCCCCGGCGGGGATGACTTCGATCCTTGCAGCGCAGTCTCAAAGTAGCAAAAAGGTTAATTCGCCACAAATGTTTCATAAGGAATCCATCCAACATATTCTATCAGGAAAAGATGTTTTTAATTTTCGGGATATGCACGAGAGCGATCGCAAGGGCGATGGTCAGCAGATATCTCCACACATACATGGCCCACACTGACAGATCAAGGCCAAACAGCGCGCACAAATGGCTGCCGAGATGGGCATCGATCTCAAAGCCATGCATGCACATGATGGCCAGGGAAATCATGCCAAGATAGGCAAACAATCCAGAGACATATTTGGTTCTAGTTGCCAAGAATTTACTAAAGAAATAAAGCACATAAGTCCCCCCACAGGCACCCAAAACGTTGACAGGCCAACAAGGCCAAAGGAAAGAATACATGTCGGGGCCGGCAACAAAAAGATATTCCAGCGGCCAACACAACACAAGGATGACAATGATCCAAACCGGAACCTTATGCTGGCGAACCCACCAACCAAGTGTAACGAAAGGAAAGGCTGTCATGCCGAGCGTAATGCACCAAATGGAATAAGGGAAGACCCCATGAAGCAGGATGGCTGCCACGGCCATCAACAACGAAATCGGCAACGCCCATCTCCTAAGACGCGAGAGGAAGAGCAATGCCGTCTTTGCCACGAACAATGACATCAAAAACCATGAGATACCCAGTGGATTCGGGCCATACAACGTTGAAGGACCATATACATCAGCCCATAAAGCGGTGGTGAATATCCTCAGCACTGAAATCCATGGCTCCCCTTTGGCGAAAACCAACAAGACCTGCCATAGGGCAAGCGCCCCATGCAGTACCAGCATCGGAACAACCAATCGCACAAAACTCTTTCGAATGGTTGCCTTGGCAGACTTCCCATCGGTCCACGACTTGGAAAAGTATCCAGCAACGATGAAGAACATGGGCATGTGGAAAGTGTAAATCAACTGGCTAAGCTTCGGGATATATCCGTAATAGACATGCCCGACCATCATTAGCAGGATGCCGATGCCTTTCATGATGTCAAAAGTCCTGTCTCTTTCTGCCATGGCTAGTGTTCAATTCCGGGTTGTACAATGGTTACGCGCGGCAAAAGGAAGGGATCATATCCTTTTCGCAAACGGCCTCCATAGCCCAATGCAGCCGTGGAATATCCAGCGTCGCGGAGGGCGCTGGGCATTTTCGCATCGGTCATGCTGTGAGGATAGGAGAAATGACTCACCGTAACGCCCAAACGCTGTTCAAGCATTGATTTCGAATCGCGCAACTCCTGAATCCGCTCTTCAGCCGTCATCCTGGAGAAGGCATTGTGCGTCACGCCATGCGAACCCATGGTACACAACCCGCTGGAAAGCATCTCCTCTACTTGTTTCCAACTCAATAATGCCCGGTCAACATCGGCATAAGCCCCATTGAAACCGGTCATCGAATGCATCGTCTCCGAAAGTTTCCCGGGAGCAGCAAAAACATCACCCGTAATTTTCTCAAAAGTCGCGACATCGTATCCAAGTTGTTCCATTCCCAACCACCACACGTCGGCCGTACCGTCCAAGAAACCCGTAGTGAGATATAGTGTAAACGGTACTTTGTGCTTTTTCAATATCGGGAAAGCCGTGGTGTAAACATCCTTGAAACCGTCATCGAACGAGATGTTGATTCTCTTGCGCGCACCCATACGACCATGCGATGCAAGCAACTCATCCAAAGAAACAAATTTATACCCTTCGTCTTTTTTGGCTTGGATCAATTGCTCCAGGTAATCCGGTGTGATTTCCAGCGAACGGTTTGAGGGATACGGGCTTCGTGTCTCGACCACGCGGTGCAAACACCATACCTCCCCGACAACAGGGTGCAACAGACGTTTCTTGACTCTCTTCTTGAGATTTTTGTATCGTTTATAAACAGGCAAAAGACCGACAGTGTCGAAAAGGTAGCTTATCCGTTGGGTTTTGGACCATTTCTCACGTTCCCAAGTGGAGGCATTATGATGAAACGAAACGGTATAATCGTGGTTGGGAGAAAAAGCATAGCCAAAAGTGCCCGTGCCGTAAACCACCTTGTCACCCTCCAAACGCTGCGTCTCGTCGCGATACCGAAAACCATATTGTGCCAAATAGCGAGCCACCAGCCGGTCGTTGTTCACATGGTCGCGATAATGCAATGCCCAATCGGCATCAGCCTCAATGGCGTTATAGTAATCGCGAATCCTGCAAATCATGTCGTTGTCTTTGCAGCAAGCCATGGTGGAAGTGAGGATTTCCAAACGCGGTACATCCTCATCGGGTCGGAGCGCCGTGCCGTCGGGGTTCAGATAGCGTTCTGCGATATGTTCGGCCTCAAACTCAAAATAGCGTTCGATGCCGCTGAAGAAATTGCAATCCAAGAACCTATCAAAACGCTGGAACACCTCCACGTCGGTATCCAAGTAAATGCCCCCATACTCGGCGAGCACATTGTAACGGCACACATCTGACACCAATGCATATTTCTTCACCTCATAGGCATATTTTGATGCCTTGTATTTGCGGTAGTCGAAGGTGGACTCGTCCCAGCGCATGAACTGATAGTCAGGCATCAGTTTTTTCCAGCCTTTGATGCAGTCCTTTTGCGACTTGGGCATCAAGCCCTTGCCAAACCAACAATAATGTATGATTTTGGGAATCATGGTTTTCCTTTTTTCAACCCAAGGACAAAATCCATCAAGATCTGGATTTGCCTTTCTTTCGAAAAGCTTGTAGTTACCAACTTATACGCCGACGTACCCAATTGCTGCGAGAACTGAGGATCGGAATAAATCCGAAAGAGTGCATCGGCAATGTCTCTCACTGAAAGATATGGAACAGTGATACAGGAACCTTCAGAAAGCATATCCGTGATTCCTGAAGCATCCTTCATACATACAATAGGTTTCTTGAGTTGCGCATTCTCCAAGCAAACCATTGGGAACGAGTCTTCCCGAGAGAGCAACAGAAAAACATCGAATCCGGAGTACTCTTGAATGGGATCCACCAGTTGGCCTGTAAACTGAATTTTTTCGCTGACACCCAGTTTTTGGGCATCGTATTCGACTTCTCTCCGAATTCGGGGAGAGATATCGCCCACCCAAGTGAACACACAATCCACCTCGGGATGCGCCTTTGTGAATGTGCTTGCCACCATCGGCAACAAATCGATACCTTTCATCCAGCAGGCATATCCCGATAGACCGATGTTGAACTTGTCGTCAACTTTTTTTGAAGTCGTCCTTTCAGCAATGGTATAGGGAGAAAAAGGATAGACCACTTTCACCCGATCACCGTCTATCTTCCAGTCGTTTACCAAGGCGCTTTTCACTGTTGAGCTCGCTGCAACAAAAAAATCGCATTGCATGACATCCTTTGCCGAAATGTCATAATTGCTGATACTCAAATGAGACTCATGCACATGCAGCAACAAAGGCGTATCGAAAATCCGTTTGATTTCTGCGCCCACTGACAACGAGGCGATGGCATTTGCATAAACCAAATCGTATTTTCTTTTTTTCAGGAACCTATAATCGTTTAGATACGGAGCTGGATGACACTTGAACTTTCGAAACGCCCTCATGAACAGAGGCTTTCTTTTTTTCAGCACAAACACCTCCGCCAATTCCGCAAACTCCTGATGGAGTTCCCCGTCTTGCAACAGCAGCACCTCGAAGGTGACCGAAAGGGAATGTTCACGCAAGGCTCTCAAAAAGGAAAGCAACATGAGTGGAGCACCCGTTCTATTGGCAATATGGCAAATAAACAGTATGTTCATTTTTGTTTTTTACACCTTAACCGGTCAAGTAAACCTATTAACTCCAAGCAGCCCGTTATCATTTTATGGTACAGTTTTTTTTCAGTGCCATATGACAGGACCTTTTTCACCTGATCTTTTTTCAACAAGCTTTCCATTTCATCCATCTTCTGGTAATCCCGAACAACTGCATCAGGGATATCCCTTTTGATCACACACGATCTCTCCTGCTCCACTAGAACAGCGTTAACCGAACTGATTCCACTCATGTCGAAACAAGTCACCGTTTCATCAATAAACACAAATTTCCTATTTTCCAGGGCACATCTAAGAAAAAAAAACCAATCCGACACGATCCTGAAATTCTCGTCATACAAGGTTGTCTGAAACAAATCACGTTTAATAAAAGAAGCGCTATGCCCTATCGAGTCATGATACAGATATCCAAGTGTCATTGGATCAGGGAAATTACTCTTTTCCTTTTTACCGTCAGGAAAGACGAAATACAGGTTCCCGTAAGCAATATCCGCCGTAAAGCCATGTGAGAAACTCCGCTCCAACGCCGACTCATCACACAACCAATCCCCACTATTCAAGAATTGCAAATACTCTCCCTTTGCCACCTTGATACCTTTGTTCATGGCATTGTAGATGCCTTTATCAGGCTCACTTACCCAATAGGCGAAATGCTCGGCATATTGCTCAATCAGATCTTTACTGCCGTCGGTACTGCCTCCGTCAATGACAATCCATTCAAAGTCCCTAAAGGTTTGAGCAACAACACTATTGATAGTCTTTTGCAGACCGTCACGATTGTTCAGGTTTACAGTAATGATGGATAGTTTCATCGCTCCGCCCTCATGTCGTTGTTCAAGAATCATTTTATTTTCCTATCTTCCAATCGTCAATGCATCGCTTCTCGGTCGAGAAGTTCACGCCAATCTTAAACAGCTTACGCTGATCGGAGGCAAACGGCTTGGCGTAACCTTTGTCCTCAATCTGCCTCAAAGCCACGTCAGCGTTTTGGTCTATTTTTAGTTCCATGATATAAACGAAATCCTTCGTCTGCATCAGGATGTCCATTCTGCCGTCCGTGGTATGGCGTTCCACCTCCACATAAAAGCCAAGCAAGGTGAAAAACACATAAATGGCATTGTGAAAATAAAGTTCCTTGTCGCCCATCAAGGCATAGTCGCCGTTGGCAAAGAAAGCGTCCAGACGATGCATAAAGCCCTCGGCATTGCCCAACCGTACCTCTTTCACGAAGTTGCCAATGAAGAAAGTTGATTTGTCATTGTGGCGTGGGGTGTAGAACGGTACCAAGAATTTCACAAACCCTTCTCGAACTTCACGATTGGGGAACTGCAGGCGATAGGTCTTGAACTCCTTGTCATAATCTTTTATGGTCAGATAGCCGCTCTGGTACAATAGAGGCAACGGGGTCTCTTCAAAGATTTCGATAGAGTTCAGTGCGTCTTCCGTCAATTCCTCTTCTGTCATAAATTGCAGTTGATAGCCAGTCTTTTGCAATTGGTTCACCAGGAATGTCGGTGTGCCGGTTTCAAACCAATAGTCCTTGAACTGGCAACTTGACAAAGTGTTGAGAAGACTGAATGGGTTGTAAACGCCAACACTACCAGGATAGAAATGATATCCGTCGAAATCGTCTTTAAGGCGTTTGTAACACTCCTCTTTACTCGTGTGATTGAACCGAGACACCTTCCCCACTTCCTCGTCGAAGTATTGATGCAACTCCGTTTCAGAAATACCACAGATACCGGCATATCGGTAATCAAGGGAAATGTCGGTCAAATGGTTCAAGTCGCTGAACACGCTCACCTTGCCGAACTTCGTGACACCCGTCAGGAAAGCGAAACGTATTTTGGCATCCTGGGTTTTCAGCACCGAGTAGAAGGCCTTCAGCTTGCTGCGGTAGGCATCCTGCAACTCCTTGTTATCAATGGCTTGCAGCATTGGCTTGTCATATTCGTCAACCAGTATGACCACCTGTTTCCCTGTCTTCTCGTATGCTTTGTCGATAACCTGTAGGAAGCGTTCTTCGGTAGCCCTTGTGCGGAATTCATCGCCATAGAGTTTTTCCCATTGTTCCAGGTGGCGGTTCAACTCGGCATCCAGTGACGGCTCGTCCTTATATTCGCGGCTATTGAGATCCAGATGCAGAATGGGATAGGTGGTCCAGTTTTTCTCCAACTCACTTATCGCCAAACCCTCAAACAGATTTTTTTTCCCCTGAAAATAAGCTTCCAAGGCAGAAAGAAGCAACGATTTGCCGAATCGCCGTGGACGGGAAAGGAAGTAGTACTTGCCTTCGTCAACCAACTTAAATATCAAATTGGTCTTGTCAATATAGACACAACCAGTTTGTATTAATTCTTCAAAATTCTGTATACCGATAGGGTATTTCATAGAGGTGGATGTTACTCGTTAATAATTCCCGAATTGTCAGTGAGTATTGATTGGTGGATAGTGTGAGGTGGATTGGTGATAAACAGCAATCTCATTCCAGCTTGTCTAACAATGAGTGGTATATATAGATATACTGGCTTGCTATCTTCTCCAGATTGAATCGCAAAACCACATCTTCTCGAATTTTCTTTCGGTTATATTCTTTTTTCATAGCCATATTAATTCCTTTGGCAATTGCCCCTGGGGTAAAGTCGGCACAACAAATTCCGTTGAAATCATTAATAAGGTCGTCACTACCACTGACAGGTGTCATGATTACGGGAGTCCCGCAGCACATTGCTTCCAACGTTGTTAATGAAAATGCTTCTTGTAATGACGGAAACACAAGATAATCAGCGGCAGAATACAGTTGAGACAGCCATTCGGTATCAGAAACAGGTTTGAATTGGCGGACTTTAATATTACCACAAGGAGGAATAGTACCTTCACCAAGACAAATTAATAATCCATCCTCTATATTTAGCAGTTCAAGAGCTTTACATAGGTTATCGAGACCTTTTTGGCTATCGTTTAAGTGACGATTGACAAAAAGGAACACCTTGGTCTCGGGCGCTATGCCAAGAAGACTGCGGACATTTTGTTTGTCAAGCATCGCAAATTGTTCGTAATCCACGCCGTTGAAAATATCAACAATGGGCTTGCCTTTAAAGAATTCATGATTAGCTATGAGTTGGTGCATCTGGGAAGAGATGGCTACAGCGGTGATTTTAGTTTTTCCCGTTAAGGCTGCGCGTTTAATGGCATAAAATTCTTCTTCAAGGTTTTGATAGTCGTTGTAGTATTTTTCGCGCAATAAGGTATGATGGAACCCACCATATATGGGATTGAGATCGTGTAATGTCCACACGATAGGCTTCTTTACATTCTCGAAAAATGTATCGTAGTTCAGAAAATTCTGCACCCAGTGAAGATGAATTATATCAGCCTGTTGAACTAAAGGATGGCTCGAAAGGTCGTAGACGGACACTGCGGACGTAAAAAAAACGTCAGGGTGTGATCGGGAAAGAGCATCCATCTCGCGTTGAATTCGTTCCATGCGAGTTTGAAACATACCTCTTCTTCGAAGTATCTTTTTGATTTTTCTAATGACAGCAAATGAAGGTGGTTGATATAAGAGTTTTGGAGAAGGACTTGCCTGAATGATTGTATTATCATTTATACTCTTGTTGGATACTAATAATTTACTATTCACTCCTTGAGCAAGAAGCGCTCGGTGCAAGCGATAGGCAGCAAGTCCAGCCCCACCGCCATCAGATGTTGATATATGAGCAATTTTCATCCTTTTCTTGTACCTAGTTTACATTCAAACAAACGAATGACCCATTTCCCAATTTTATAAGCCTTGGTGTTTCTGATAGTCTGCTCCCCCTCCTGGCGTCCTTGTTGGTATGAACTTTCTCTAATATTATTGAGAGTCGTTTGAATGGTGTTGAATACGAAGTCATCTACAGGTAAGCTTCGCCGTTTGCAGGCTGCGTTCTTAACAATTACCTCCCAGCCCAGAGTCTTTCCAATATTATTTTGATTCAACGACACGTTGCAGCCCGTATCAATTCGGTAATAGTACAACGGTATCGGCAGGAATAAAGTATCTCCGACTTCCTCAAGTTTCAAGTACAGATCAATGTCCTCGGCAATTTTCAAAGTGGAATCAATGCCTTCCGTTTTGTCATATAACGCCTTTTTCAAAGTGGCGAAATGAGATATTGCACAAATGACGTTACAAGTGAGGAACGACTTCTCTTTTGGGATGGCACACTGTTGATTGGAAACCGAGATGACTTTCAGTTGTGGATTGGCGTAGTAAAACTGAGAATAAACTAAGCTGCAAGAGGGGTTTTTCTGGTGCGCCTCCACCATAGTCGCGAGTGCGTCCTCGGTCAAGCAGTCATCTGCGTCAAGGAATCCACAAATCTCACCTTGAGCAAGTTCCAGGCACCTATGCTTGGTAAAGCCACAGCCTTTGTTCTCCCCATTGCGAAAAACATGAATCCGAGAATCCTGTTCCAGCTCCCGATACAGCGATTCTGCGTTGTCGGTGGAGCCGTCATCCACCAAGACGATCTCCCAATGGGTATAAGTCTGCGCCATGACACTCCCGATGGCATCCATTAGGTAATTGCTATGGTTGTGGTTGGCAATCAGGACAGAAAAAAGCGGAAGATTATCTTTCATTAATCCATTATTTATAGTGTGGTCCAGCGATCAGGAATGATGTTATAATTCGGCGAAAACTTGAACCATTGTGATGGCGCAACCACCATTTGGTTAGGATGTTCGTTGAGCCAGGCGCCCCACCAACTGAAAGAAGAATTGGCCACAATATGATGACTGCATTGGCTCATCAGATACATATCCTGCCAGCTTTCTTTCCCTTCATTCCAATCCACATAGACCGATTCCTTCTCGTTCAGATGCAACTTAACCCAATCCATGTCATCAGAGAAAAAAACGAAGATGGCACCAGGGATGCGTTCACGTATGTAACGCATGGCAATTTGATAGTAGTTCTCGTCACACAAGCCATGATAATCTGCCAATGGGATATAGTCGCCACGACGGATGTGGACGGACACATGGTTCCCGTCTCGAAGCGTTTCAGCCAGTTGCAAGGTGCGCTCACTCATCAGTTCTTTGCGGAAGCAGAACACTTGGCGGACCAAGTCGGCCACATGATTGAAGTATTTCTCGCTCTGCCAATAGCCTTCGTACCAAGTCACCAACCCTCTTTCCGATAGATATCGTTCATCATATTGTAGGCTATTTTCTTGTTCCACATGGTGTGCCTTACGAAGAGCGATTGGAAAATGTCGTCGGAGGCGACGAAACCATCTGGCTTTTTTGGATAGTTTGATACCGAACACAGCTTCCAACGTGATGCCATGGTGGCAAAACCGTGTCTCCTCGTTATCAAACAAGTACCAAGTTAGTGGATGCTTCTCCTTCAATGCGAGATAGAAGGCATATTGGAACATTTGATTCCCAAGTCCACCTTTAATTTTAATAACAGACAGCATGATTAGCGATGTATGGCCAAATAGTTAACCGTTACAAAAACCTCCAAAAACGTTGAATAATTATCTATTTTATATAGCCCGTTATGCAGTATCCTGTAGATGTCGTATTTTTCATGTAAGAGATAATAGAAATCTTGGAAATATGTTCTGGAATCAATGTTACACCCACCAAATTCGAATTGGATACAATCAATGTTATTTGATGATATCATATCAGATGCTCCTTGCAGGGCCGAGAGCTCATGCCCTTCAATATCAAGTTTAAGTAGATGTATGTGCTTGATTTGGTTCTCCTGACAGTATTCATCTATCCGCACGAATTTGGATTGTTCAGTCTTTTTCATTGAAATGCCAAGAAAATCCAACCTTCGGTTGTAAACCGAATTCATGCCGGAGTCACTCTTGTCGCTATACAACGACATGGTGTGCGTTTTGTCGCTGCAACCAAAATTGTTAAGACGCACTTGATTGCTGGTTACATTTTTCTGCAGCATTTCAAAAGTCTGGTGTGATGGTTCAAACGCATGAACTATCGCTCGGTTGCCAAGAAGGTCAAGAACCATATTTGTGTAACATCCTACATTTGCTCCCACATCAAATACTACCAGATTCTCGTTACAACCGAATGATTCTTTCAAATATTTTATTGCATTTATTTCTCCAGAATCATACAAATTACCACCAGGGCCATAATTCATCTTATTGAGGGATAATCTAAACATGTTGTCCCAGAACTCCTGGCTGTGTTCTTTTTCTAGATAGTGCGATACTATTCTTAGTTTCGTACGACTAAACATGGTTGAATACTATGGATTTGTTATAGTAAATCGTTTAAAAACCTTTTATGAATGGAACGTTCTCCATCAATAAAAATGGAATTGAGCGAAGTGTCCGCTGTCAAATAATAGTCAATTGATTTGAAGAAATCGACAAGATTAGACATACCATCAATTTTACTGCCTTTGTAGACGGCAGTTTCTAGGCAAATAATGGCAGGTCGAATAAAATCGTAGTCAATGGATTTTACTATTTCTTCATCCTGACCTTCAATATCAATAGATAAGAAATCTAATCGCCCATCAGGGAAATACTCACGTAACAAATCATTAATTGCTATTATTTCGACTTTAGTGGTGCTCTTTAAAGGGAACCCCTGTTTAATGATAAAGTCTTTTTCTTCATTAGAACAAGTATTCAGTGTGTGATAATCTCCAAAATCATAGTATGAAAGTTCTCCTGCGAAAACACCAACGCCCTTATTGATTACTATGTCATTTGGGCGAGCTATTGATATTTGTTTCGACAATTGAGTATTTGGCTCAACAAGAACACCTTTTTTTACAACGAATGACTTGCTTAACAAGAATGTGTTGTTCAGTGCAATAGGATCGTTACAGCCAATATCTAAGTAGGTTATATCACTATTAATAATCTTTTCACTCTCCAGCAACATCTTTACAATACGATCCTCTCCTTCTTGTGAGAAAGAATCATACTTTTGAATATCGTATTCTAAAGGAACTATTTTAAGTCCTTTATTCCGTAGAAAGCGTTTAGCTATCCTGTACCATAAAGATTTATTATATTTCATAATTGGTGAGTCTTATTATTGTCATTTTTTGTTTACTTGGAGTGTGTTGGCGATTAAAAACGGGCCAAAATGTTTTGGCGGGATTTCCCCTGATTTGAAAAAATCGCCTTTTACTACTTGCAGGGTATAAGCATTGTCCAAATAGTCAAAATAATCACCTTGTCCGCCTCCATCTGCAATGGAATATAAAAAGTGATATTGTCCTTCGTTAAGGGGTAAATGCTCTATTGTCCAAACAAATTCTCCACTACCACTTTCTAATGTAATAGGTACCCCACAATGTCTACTGTGAAGAAGTGTTATTGGAGCGCCATATTCATCGGTTATTGCAATTCCCATCACAATATTGTTTGTTAATTTTGACAGCTTCGAAATATACCTAAAATGTATTTCTATTGACTGCCCACTTAATACCTCTTTCACCGGAGTGTGATCGCAGTCCGTCATGAAAATATCACTAATAATAACTTCGCCAGTTCCAATATGATCCTTTCTATCAATGCATCTTGTGTCGATAATATTGTTTCTCGTCAAATAACGTTTTATGGTTTCATCAGTTGAACCAATATAGGACATCTCCCCCTTTTCAAGTAATATGCAATTATTGCACAGAGCCTTTATGCTGCCCATATTATGACTAACAAACAGCACAGTTCTACCCTCTCCCCTACTCACATCCTGCATCTTGCCGATGGCTTTCTTTTGAAATTCGGCGTCTCCGACAGCTAAAACCTCATCCACTACGAGTATCTCTGGATCGAGGTGGGCGGCGACAGCGAAGCCTAGCCTCACCATCATGCCGCTGCTGTAGCGTTTGACAGGGGTGTCAATGTAGCGCTCACAGCCGCTGAAATCGACTATCTCGTCGAGTTTCCTATCAATCTCAGCTTTGGTCATGCCAAGAATGGCTCCGTTCATGTAGATGTTCTCTCGGCCAGTCATCTCGGGATGAAAGCCGGTGCCTACCTCTAACAGGGAACCGATGCGGCCTCTGGCACGAATCTCGCCTGTGGTAGGTGCGGTGACCTTGCTCAACAGCTTCAACAGCGTACTCTTGCCGGCACCGTTCTTGCCGATGATGCCTACTACGTCACCTTGTTCCACTTTGAAATCGATATCCTTCAAGGCCCATACATAATCGCTCTCGCCTTTGGTAGAACGATCGTTGGTCTCCCCGATTTTCAAATAGGGATCCTCCTTGCGACGCACATTGATGGTCCACCACCTTTTCAAGTCGTGAGCCAATGTACCCGTGGACACCAAACCCAAGCGATACAACTTGCTGATATTGTTAAATTCAATCGCTGTCGCCATTATAACTTTTATCTTTTAACTCTTAACTTTTATCTACTACACCGTATCCATAAAACTGCGTTGAACCTTGTTGAAAACCACAACGCCAAAAGTCAATAACGCCACCATGAAAACAAAACTGTAAATCAACCAACGCCAACCCACAAAGTCGCCGCAACCAAGAAAGCCGTACTTGAACGTCTCGATGATCGGTGTCACGGGATTGAGACACATCAACTTATGCACGTGAATGCCGTTCCAATACATCGACTTGGTTTGCGACAAGGGATAGACGATAGGCGTGGCATACATCCAAAGCGACACGCCAAACGAGAAAAGCACTTGCAAGTCGCGATATTTTGTGGTCATCGATGAGAACAGGATGCCGAAGCCCAAGGCCAAGCCAGCCATCATCAGCACCAACACGGGGAACAGCAGGGCATACCAATTGAAATGCGCCGCCGATTCACCAACAAGGGCATAGATGGCGTATACCACCAAAAACAGCCCCAACTGGATGCCAAATCGCACCAAGTTGGAAAGCACATTGGCAATGGGCATGGCCAGCCTCGGGAAATAGACCTTCCCAAAGATGCCGGCATTATCGACAAAAGTGTTGGAGGTCTTGGAGAGACAATCGGAAAAGTATTGCCACATGCAGGTTCCCGCCAGATAGAACAAAGGCCTAGGCACTCCATCGGTAGGAATGCCCGCAATACCGCCAAACACAACCATATACATGATCACCGACAAGGCCGGCTGCACCAAAAACCACAAAGGTCCAAGCACTGTCTGCTTGTATTGGGTAATAATATTTCGCTTGGCAAAAAGGGAAATCAAATCCCGATAATCCCACAGTTCCTTGATGTTGATCTCAAACAACCTGTTCTTGGGTTTGATCACCGTAGTCCATTTTTCTTCGTTCATTTCACTATACGGCTTCGCCCCTTGAGCCCCATAACGGGGTCAACAAACAGGGCATTTTGTAATAATTTACAAAAATAGTACTTTTTAATAAATAAAAAACAAATTGGTGTTAATTATTTCGAGCGTTTTCTTCTGAAAAAGATATTTGCCTGGATTTTCCAGAAATATTTCCAGTTGGTACGAAAAGGATGCTTCTCGTACATCTCGCAGTAAACACGCTCACTCTCTTGTATCTCGTCAAGTGTCTCAGGCAAGTCGGCATAGAACGGCGGCAACATACCGGGCTTGTACTTGATGCGTATTTTTTGTATCTCGGGTCGATAAAGATTGAAATATTGCTCACTCAAAGGCCTTACGCCCACCAATTTCATCTGTCCTTTGAGCACATTGACAAGCATCGGCAGCTCATCAATCCAGTATTTGCGCAGCAAGCGGCCCCAAGTAGTGATCCGATAGTCATCGTAAAACTTGCCACCTGTCCGCAGCTTGTTGTTTTCATAAACATAGGTCTGAAGATACTCCGAATAGGCGTACATGGTCCTGAACTTATACACCCAGATATGCTCCCCGTTTTTCCCTATCCTATCAAGCTTCACTATCATGCCATAATTGGGATGTTCCGTTGCGGGTTCTCTCCGTTTTTGGGCGATGACGCAAAAACGGTCGTGGATATACAATTCCGAGACCACATCGAAGCCGCAATAATAAAGCCTTCCCAACACCTCGGGACGCGGAAACACCTTTCTTGATTTTCGGGTACACCAATAGTAAAACCATCGGGTCAAGGCGATTTTTGGACAGAATCGATGCCATAAAAAATCGAAAAAATACAAGAAATTGGCAAAAAACTTGGGGTATTTGCTATAGAATTGAATACGGCGTTTGGCTGCAGTGTCGAAGGAGACCACCAGATAGCCATCTTGTTTCAGCTTTTGGTTTGCTTTACGAAGGTATCGGTTCACGTATCGGATGGCGTTCAGGTGATCCTCGGCAAGCAGTACCTCCGCCTCACCATCCGGCACTGACCAACACTGTTTCACAAAATCGTTCAGCCATTTTGACCTTTCCTCGCTTCTAGGCATATACGCCATCGCCAGCAGTTCCTGAAGGGCTACCGGTGCGTTCACGAGATCAAACTTTGGGGCATGCTTGGTCTCCCTGCTTGCAAGGTATTCCATCGCAGCCGCATAGTCCTCGCGGTAGATGACGTTTTCCCAAATCGACATGGATGCTTTAAGTTGAAGGGTTAAGGTTTAATGAAGTACGGAGTGGATGGTGTCGCAAATCAGGTCTTGGTCGTCCTTGGTGAGGTATGGATGGATGGGAAGAGCCAAGACCCTATCAGCAAGGTAATCTGAAACAGGACATTGGTTTTGTTTCGGATCAAGATAGCCAAAGGCCGTTTGACGATGCATCGGGATGGGATAATATATGGCCGTGGGAATATCCTTGGCTTTCAGAGCCTCCTGAAGTTTTGCCCTGACCTCCTTGCTGGGAACCAAAATGGAGTATTGTGCCCAGCTGGAGTAGAATCCCTTGGGGACTTCAGGTACCTTGACGATGTCGCGAAGCTTTTCGCTGTAACGCTCGGCCACACGGTTCACCTCTTCCAGCTCATGATCGCGGAAGGCTTTCAGCTTCACCAGCAAAATGGCGGCTTGGAGACTGTCAAGTCGCGAGTTCAAACCAATTCTGACGTTGTCGTAACGGTCACTTCCCTTGCCGTGGATGTGATACGAATCCATCAGCGCAGCCCACTCGTCATTGTTGGTGAACACCGCACCGCCATCGCCATAGCAGCCCACAGGCTTGGCCGGGAAGAAAGAGGTGGCAGCTATGTCGCCAAAACTACAAGCCTTGCGATCGCCAATGCGTCCGCCAAAGCCCTGAGCCGCATCTTCCAGCAGATAGAGGCCATAACGCTTGGCGACCTCGCTGATCAACTTGAAGTCAGCTGGCAGACCGAATAAATCCACTGCAATGATGGCTTTGGGCTTCAACTGACCAGCCTTCACAGTATGCTCAATCTTGTAGATCAAGTCGCGAACATCCATGTTGAACGTATCCTGATCCACATCAACGAAAACAGGCGTAGCACCTTGTATGGCCACCACTTCAGCAGAGGCAAAGAAGGTGAAACTCGGTACGAACACTGCGTCTCCCGCCTTTACATCCCAGGCCTTGAGGGCCAACAGCAGGGCATCGGTACCACTGGCACATCCGATGCAGTGCTTCACCCCTACATAATCGGCGAAAGCCTGTTCCATTTCTTTTACTTTCGGACCCATGACATAGGCGCTTGAGGCAACCACATCGAGGATCGCTTGATCCATCTCGTCCTTCAGGACGTTATATTGTGTTTTCAGATCTCTAAATTGCATAATTCTATTCCTTCTTCCGTCTTTTTATATTTTCTTCCACACTCACATTCCAAAGTTTGATCAAGGCGCTTTCCGCACTCGCAAACCCAGCCGATCTGTCGGGCAGGCACACCGGCCATCAAGGCAAAAGGCTTCACATCCTTGGTCACCACGGCACCGGCTGCGATAAGCGCACACTTTCCAACAGTATGTCCACACACCACAGTGCAATTGGCACCCAAGGAGGCTCCTTCGCAAATCTTGGTCTTGGCATAATGACCATGTACCGGGAAATGCGCCCTTGGCGTGGTCACATTGGTAAACACGCAACTCGGGCCGCAGAACACGTTATCCTCGATCTCCACGCCTTCGTAAACCGAGACGTTGTTCTGGATCCTGACCCCGTTGCCGATTTTCACGTTATTGCCAATGTTGACATTCTGACCCATCGAGCAACGCTCGCCAATCACAGCACCTGACTGGACATGGCAGAAGTGCCAGATTTTGGTATCCTTGCCTATCGACACATCCTTGTCGATATAGCTACTTTCATGTACAAAATAATCGCTCATCTCACCAACCCTCCGCTAAAACGTCAGCAATATGGATCACCTTGATCGGCAATCCATTCGCGTCAATGTAACTCTTTTGATGCATCAGGCATGACATGTCGGTCGAAACGATGTATTCCGCACCCGTATTCATGGCATTGCGCACCTTATGGCTCGCCATCCCGACCGACACCTCTTCATGGTTCATGGCGAAAGTGAATTCCCCACCACAACACATGTCAGCCTGTTTCATTTCCAACAGCTCAAGTCCTTTCACCTTGTCAAGCAACTGCCGTGCCTCACGACCAATGCCCAATCCGCGCAAAGCACTACAACTGTCATGGTAAGTCACCTTATGAGGGAACTCGGCACCAAAATCAACGTAATGCAGCACATTGACCAAAAAGTCGGTCAACTCGAAAACATTTTTCTCCAATCGTTTGACATTCAAATGGTTGGCCGTGTTAAAAAAGAGTTCTGGGTAACGCTTTTTGATGTATGCGATACATGATGCCGAAGGGGAAACAACGGGGCGATCGTCACAAAACTCAGAGAGGAACTTGTCGCCCAACGCCTTGGCCTCCTCCAAGTATCCCGCGTTGTAGGCAAAGCGTCCGCAACAGGTTTGGTCAGGATTATAGTTAACCTCAACACCGGCTTTTTCCAACACTTTGACGGTGTTAAGGGCTGTTTCAGGATAAAACTGGTCGATAAAACAAGGAATGAAAAGGTCTATTGTCATAAAATCTTTACCAAATTCACTCAGCAAAGATACGAAAAAACAAGATAGAAAGTCAAGTTTATTTAAAAAATAAATTCATGAAAAGAGGCAATTTTTCTTTACATCATCCCAAAACGTTGGATATGATTTACTTACGACCGAAGGATCGTCCATAGCAACCGATCGGAACAACCCCAAAAGCGGTGCCAGCGACATGGCAATGCGATGGTCATGATATGTATTAATGATTACTTTATTATTATTATCAAAATTATCCTTTAATAAATATTTTTCAATCACTATTTCATCATTTCTATATATATTAATAAAGGTGTAATATTTTGACAATTCAGAAACCAATGCATCAACCCTATCGGATTCTTTCATTGACAAATTCATAATTCCTCGAATACGGACACAGATTTTTTTTAATACACATGTGACGAAAACCGCAGGAAACAAATCAGGGGTATCGGTAAAATCGAAAACCTGGTTTTCAGGATCGGAAGGTGTCTTTGTCAAGCGGGCACCTTCGGAATTGAAAGCAGTGTGCACCCCAAGAGGCTTGAACCAATCGGCCACAACGGAATCGCCTTGCAACGACTCGGCTTTCAGGCCTTTCAGCAACAGTTCTCCCCCATCGCCAAGGGCCATCATCTCATACCAATAGGATGCCGCACTCCAGTCGGGGGAAACCGTGAAAGAGCGAGGTTGATAAGATTGATGTGGCACTATGATGGTATTGCCTTCCCGAACAATTTCGATACCGAAATGCTCCATCATCTTGATGGTCATTTCCAAATAGGGCATCGATACGGGATTGCCCGTCAGGGCCAGTTGAAGACCATGCTCCCAAGTGGGGGCGGCCAACAGCAAAGAAGAGGCGAACTGGCTGCTTTGGGAGGCGTCGAGGGTGACAGTGCCGCCTTTTAAGGGATGACCTATGATTTGGACGAGGGTGGATTGCTTCGTCGCTGACGCTCCTCGCAATGACGTAATCGATGCGCCAAGTTGGTGCAGTGCGTCAACCAAAGGAGTCATGGGGCGCTCGCAAAGGCGTTCGGTGCCAGTCAGCAGCCAAGTACCAGGCTTGCCGGCCAGATAGGTCATCAGGAAGCGGGCTACGGTGCCAGCGTCTTCGCAATTAATTATGGATTGCTTTGTCGCTAACGCTCCTCGCAATGACGTAAGCTCCAACAGCTGTTTCAGCAAAAGTGTGTCGTGGGCATCGGACAAACCGTCAACTTCGAGGGGAAATCCGCCATAGGCCGCAATCATAAGGGCGCGGTTGCTCTCACTCTTGCTTCCCGGCAGGTTCACCGTTCCCCGAAGCAGATGTCTCATAGTCCTTCAACCACTTTGACCAACTCAAGGAGCGACTCGCGCGCCAAAGCATCGGGAACTTCCTGATCGATGACGGGCCTTTCAAGGTCTTTCAGCAACACAAAGGAGGCATGCCCGTCCTTGTTCTTTTTGTCGTGATTCAAATACGACAATATGGCATCGACATCGGCGGCATCAAGCTCCAACTCAGCCTCGGCCAACAGCGACCTCATTTTATGCTCGTAGTCGATCAAGACTTCTTCATCGAGATCACATTGTCGGATGGAAAGATAAAGGGCGCACCACATGCCCAGTGCCACTGATTCACCATGGGTCAAAGGCGATTCGGTGGTCATCGAAAAGCTCTCAATGGCATGACCGAGGGTATGGCCGAAGTTCAACACCTTGCGCTGATCCAAGTCGGTGGGGTCGTCATCGACGATATCCCGCTTGAGGTCTCCCGCACGGAGGATGTATTGCTCATAATTGGTTTCATCCACCTTGAGCATATGGTCGTCGGCGATAAAACCGTATTTGATCATCTCAGCAAGGCCCGACAACAGCTCTCGCTCAGGCAGGGAACTGAGGCAGATGGGGTTGATCATCACCTCCAGTGGTTCAGTGAAGGTGCCGATCTGGTTTTTGCATCCACCGAGATTCACCCCGTTTTTGCCTCCTATGGCCGCGTCAACCATGGCCAGGAGCGTAGTGGGCACATTGACAAAGCGGATGCCGCGTTGATAACACGATGCCACAAAACCGCCCAAGTCGGTGATCATCCCACCGCCAAGGTTAACCAATATCGCGTTACGGTCTGCATTGTTTTCCAACAGGGTCTCCCAAACCTCTTGGGCGGTCTGGATGGTCTTATGGCTCTCCCCTGCACCAACGACGATCTCCTCGGCCTGCTCACAACCCAACCAATGTTCCACCTCGGGAAGCCAGTATTGGGCCACGTTTTCATCCGTCAGGACAAACACCTGCGAGGCCTCGGCAAGCGTTTCCTTCAATTCCTCAAGCCTCATAGCATGCAATGTTTATGATTCGTTCATCGTCAGTCGAACCCAACCGAATATCCACTCGAAGATAGCGTTCGGGCAGTAGCGGCTCAATCAATTCCGGCCACTCGATCAGGCAAAGGTTCCCGCTATAGAAATAGTTCTCATAGCCGATGTCGTAGGCCTCTTCCAGTTTCTTAATCCTATAGAAATCAAAATGATATACCGATTCACCTTCTACCGTGACATATTCATTCACAATGGCGAACGTGGGACTGTTGACCTCGTCGGTGACACCCATGCGGTGACACAAGTCCTTGATCAACGTGGTCTTGCCGGCACCCATCGGACCATAGAAAGCAACGACATCGGCCACATCACGCAAGGAAACCAGACAATCGGAGACCTCGGCGAGGCCTTCGACGCCATGGACATGAAATTCTTTTTCGTTCATCTCTTCAAGAATTTCCGCAAAGATAAGAGTTTTTAGGAATTTAGAATTAAGAATTAAGAATTTAGAGGGAGACGGTCAATCTCTAAATTCTAAATTCTAAATTAATCATCGTTTAGAAGAAAGACTAACCACAGGAATCAGCATCTCGCTCATGGAAATGCCGCCATGCTGGAAGGTGTTGCGGTAATAACTGACGTAATAATTGTAGTTGTTCGGGTAGGCGAAGAAGTCGCCGGAGCCGGCAAACACATAGGAGGTGCTGAGGTTGGGACGCGGCAGGAATATCTTCTCCGGGTCTTTGATCTCGAAGACCTCTTTGGGATTGTATTTCAGGTTCTTACCGTATTTGTAACGCAAATTGGTGTTGACCTCTCGGTCGCCCAGGATCTTAACCGGATTCTTGACGTAGGTGGAGCCGTGGTCGGTGGTGACCACCATGTCGCAGCCTTTGTCGGCAATGAAGCGCATCATGTCGAGCAGGCTGGAGTGCTCAAACCACGAGTACATCAGCGAACGGTAAGCCTCTTCGTCGTCGGCCAGCTCACGGATGATCTCCATCTCGGTGCGGGCGTGCGAAAGCATGTCAACAAAGTTGTAAACGATGATGTTGATCTTGTTCTGCATCAGGTTCGACATTTGCTCATAGAGTTTCTTCCCAGCCTGCAAGTTCAGCACCTTGTTGTAGGAATACTTGACACTTTTCCCGTATCGTTTCAGTTGTTCGCCGAAGAGTTCTCCCTCAAACTGGTTCTTGGTACCCTCTTCATCCTCATCAACCCACCATTTGGGGAAGCGACGACGGATTTCCAGCGGCATCAGTCCTGCGAAAAGCGAGTTGCGGGCATACTGCGTCGAGGTAGGCAGGATGCTGTAATAGACATCGTCGGCATCCACGCGGAAATAGTTCTCAAGGATGGGTTGGATAGCCTTCCATTGGTCGTAGCGGAGGTTGTCGATCACGACGAAAAACAAGGGCTTGTCGCCATCGTCGAGTCGGGGCAGCAACTTGTCGCGAACAAGCGTGTGCGACATTACGGGCTTATCGGCTTTTCCCTGAATCCAATCGATGTAGTTGCGTTCCACGAAGCGGGTAAAGAGTGTGTCGGCCTCCTGTTTCTGGTCGGCAAGGATCTGCTTGATGCCTTCGTCGGTCGATTTTTGGAGTTCCAGCTCCCAGCGCACCAGCTTCTTATACAGGTCGATCCACTCGTTATAGTTCAGGTTGTTGTTCAGCTCCATGGCTATGTTGCGGAACTCCTGCTGATAGCTCATGGACGACTTCTCGTCGCGAAGCTTGCGGTTTTCAAGGTTGCGCTTGAGCGAAAGCAGGATCTGGTTTGGGTTGACCGGCTTGATGAGGTAGTCGGCGATATTGGAGCCAATGGCCGATTCCATGATGGTCTCCTCCTCGCTCTTGGTGATCATTACCACGGGAAGGTTGGGGTATTCGCGCTTGATGACCTCAAGGGCTTCAATGCCGCTTACGCCGGGCATCTGCTCGTCGAGGAACACAATGTCGAACGGGCGTTCACGCACCAGGTCGATGGCATCGGAACCACTGTTGGCGGTCACCACCTCGTAGCCTTTTTGTTCGAGGAATATGATATGAGGCTTTAAAAGATCTATTTCATCGTCGGCCCAAAGGATTGTTGTTTTTTCCATAGATTTCAAGATTTCAAATTTAAAGATTTAACGCAAAGATACTATTATTATTGTATTTTTGCGGCATGGAAACAAACAAGAAAAAAATCGTCAACGATCCCATTTACGGGTTCGTGAACATTCCCGACGAATTGCATTTCGACATCATCGAACACCCTTATTTTCAGAGACTTAGACGTATCAAGCAAGTTAGTTTGACCAATTTGGTGTATCCCAGTGCCAATCACACCCGTTTTGCCCATAGCATCGGTGCCATGCACCTGATGCGGCGTGCCGTACAACTGTTGCGCGGCAAGGGTTACGAGATCACCGACGAGGAGTTGGAGGCCGCTTCACTTGCCATCTTGCTGCACGACAGCGGTCACGGGCCTTTCTCACACACCCTGGAAAACAGCATCGTGGAAGGCATCACCCACGAGGACCTGTCGTTGTTGCTCATGAGGAGATTCAACGAAATGCATGACGGCAAGCTGGATTTGGCCATCAAGATCTTTATCGGACAATACGAAAAGGGATTCTTGAGCAAGCTTATCTCCAGCCAGCTGGACGTGGATCGCATCGACTACCTGAAGCGCGACAGCTTTTTTACCGGCGTGGCCGAGGGCAACGTGAACGCCGAGCGACTGCTTGACATGATGGAAGTGGTAGGCAACGAACTTGCCATCGAGGCGAAAGGCATCTACTCGGTTGAGAGCTTTTTGGTGTCGCGTCGTATCATGTATTGGCAGGTATATATGCACAAGACCGTGCTTAGCGCCGAGTACATGCTCCGCGAGATCCTGAAACGCGCCAAGCTCGTCAGTCGGGAACGCGAATTGCCGGCCACCCCGGCACTCAACTATTTCCTGAGGCATAACGGCGCCTTCTCCGAAGCCGACAGCATGGAGGAGACGCTGGAGTTCTTCGGCAAATTGGACGATTTCGACGTAATGACTGCCGTCAAGCTTTGGTGCGACGACAAAGACTTTGTACTCAGCGAGTTATGCAGGCGTTTGATCAACAGGCAGTTGTTCAGGATCGAGATTGGGCAAGAGCCGTTCGACCCCGACTATAAGGACGAGATCCTCCATGCCATTGCCGCACAATACAACATCTCGCTCTACGATGCAAGTTTCATGCTGTTGCAGGGCATTTCATCGAACCACGCCTACCACCCCGGAAAATCAGCCATCAATATTCTCTACAAGGACGGCACCGTGAAAGACATCAGCGTGGCCTCCGACCAGCTGAACATCTCCGTTCTCTCACAGCCCGTGATCAAGCACTTCATCTGCTATCCCAAGGAGTTGGCCATGAAAAGAAAATAATTTTTTGGGTATAGGTGTAACATTTCAGGAAAAACTGCTACTTATAGGTGCCTCCACACAAAAAAATGACTGGATGGGGCATCCCTGCAGCATCCAGTCGGTCGAGATACAAATGAACCATTAGTCTTGCAACTAACCGTTTTTGATTCCATTTGCAAAGTACTGAAAAAAACGCTTAACCCAAGATGCTATTTTGTTGATTTTTTGGAACCGTTTTTGTTGACATTTTGGAACCATTCTCAAAAAGTTTTTCCGAAATATCGGCAAAAAAGTCGTGTTTCAGCAGCACACTTAGATGCATAAGCATCTTAATATCAATGCTATCGCGTTCAAAAAGCTTATAAATGGTGCTTCGTTCGAGGCAGATGGTCCTCGAGAGCCATGCCACCGACCTACCTTGAGCGCGCAGCTCATGTCTGATCATGCTACCGATATGAATTTTCCTCTCTTCCATTTGTGCCAATTAGTAAATTGACACAAAAATAGGAATTTTTACAATAATAGGAATTAATTATTGAAAATAATCTAAAAAAGATTATTCATCATTTATAAGAATGTTCAAACCATCATACGCAAGCATCATATTATCAGGAAGTTCCGCATTTACATCAACAGCTTTGCCCATATGATGGCTGCAATGGGTAAACCACGCTTTTTTCACCCCGAGTTGGGTGGAGATTTGAACGGCCTGCTCCAGATTGATATGGGAATAGTGCTTGCGACGACCCAAGGCTTCAATAATCAGGTATTCAACACCTTCGAGCTTTTGAAGGGCTTTCTTGGAGATCTCATTGAAGTCCGTAACATAGGCGAACTTGCCGATACGGAAAGCGTAACTGGTCAAAGTGTAGTGCTTTAGCTTGATGGGAACCACATGGAGATCAGCGAAATCGAACGGGGTCTCGTCGATGAGATGCACCTCATAGGTAGGGGCTCCTGGATAAAGGTGTTCCTTGAACGCATAGGAGAATTCCCTCTTGATCTCAGGCAAGGCCGTCTTATCGACAAACAAGGGCATCGGTTTGTTATTCTGGTTGAAAATGAACGGCCTGACATCGTCAAGACCCCCAATATGATCCTTGTGCTCATGGGTGATGAACACCGCGTCAAGATGGTCGATGCCTTCACGCAACATCTGTTGACGGAAATCGGGGCCTGCATCAACAGCCACCGTCACCTGGTCGGTTCGAATCAAAATAGAGGTCCGGGTACGCTTGTCGCGAGGATCTTTCGACTGACACACAGGACATTGACAGCCAATCACCGGCACACCTTGCGAAGTTCCACTGCCTAATACCGTAATCTGCATAGCAAAATATTTGCGCAAAAATAATATTAAATAGGAGTAAATCGTTATTTTTGCAAACTTTTTATTGAAAGCACCCTCACAACACCCCAATGTTCGAAAAGCTAAGATATAGAATCCTAAGTCGCGCAGTCAAGCAGTTTGTTGCCGAGAAAAACGGCTGCAAGATGCCTGATTTCGAGCGACTTTCATCCATCATCGTCATCCTTGAAGACCTGGACAAGGAACGCGTTCGTGCCGTTGAAGAACAGTTCAAGAGCTTGTTCGGCACCAGCAGGATCCGCATGGTCATCATCAGCGAAAACGCCTCAAAAGACATGCTTCTCAGCGATCAATACTGCGAGGTGACCACCAAGGATTTCGGGTTTATGAAGGTTCTGAAAGCCGACAAACAAGAAGAGATCCGCAAGCTGCCCATGACCCAGATGCTCGTCAACATGGCCAAGAAACACGTGGACATCAGCGACTATCTGGCGACCCTCCCCCACACCAACTTCAGGGTCAGCTTTACCAAGAGCAGACATTACGCCATGTATGACCTCATCATCAGCAACGGCGACAATGCCGACCCCGTAAAAGACATCGAAGCTTTGTATAAATACCTCCAAGTACTCACTGGAAAATGAAAAACATATTCAAAGGCACCGGCATTGCACTGATTACGCCATTCAACGGGGATTACACCGTTGACTATACCGCATTGGCAAACATCGTCAACCATGTGATCAACGGTGGTGCCGACTTCCTGGTGGCACTCGGGACCACTTCTGAGGCTCCCACCCTTACCGCCGAGGAGAAAAAACAAGTGGTTGACACCATCGTAAAAGCCAACGCCAACCGGCTACCCATCTTACTCGGTATGGGTGGCAACAACACCCAAGCCGTCATTGATGCCATCAAAGCCCAGGACTTTACCGGCATCAACGGCATCCTGAGCGTAGTGCCATACTATAACAAGCCCAACCAGCGCGGCATGAAGGCCCACTTCACGGCCATTGCTGACGTCAGTCCCGTCCCCGTCATCCTTTACAACGTACCCGGCCGGGTTGGCGTCAACCTGCAAGCTGCCACCTGTGTGGAATTGGCCAAGCATCCCAACATCGTGGCCGTCAAAGAAGCCTCGGGCAACCTCCAACAGATCATGGAGATCCTCCGCGACAAGCCCGCTGATTTCGATGTCATCTCGGGCGACGACGGCATCACCCAACCCTTGATGGCCTTAGGCGCGCAGGGTGTCATCTCCGTGGCGGCCAACGCCTACATCAAGCCCTTCACCCAAATGATGCGCGCCACCAAGGAAGGCCAGTACGAGGTGGCATTAAAATTGCATTATGCCATGCTTCGCATGAACCAACTCATCTTCGCCGACGGCAACCCCGCCGGCATCAAATGCCTGATGAGCCACATGGGACTGTGCAAGAACGTGTTGCGCCTGCCTTTGGTTCCCGTGAACGAAAAGGTGGAAGCCGACATTGTTGAAGAATTAAGAAGTCAGAAGTTAGAAGTCAGAAATTAGAATATTATAATTATCAAAATGAAAAAACTTTTTATCCTTTTTGCCGTCCTGATCTGCGGCAATTTGTTCGCTCAAAAGAACCAGCAAGAACTCAACCAACTCATGCAAGACCGCAATGAGTATTATTTCACTTTTGAACTCAACGGCAACGACAACCTGCCTCAAATCGCTCACATGATTTCAGTTGACCGTGTTGATGGAAACACTGTCACCGCTTATGCCAACAACAACGAATTCAACGCTTTCAAGAAGCTCGGTTACGATGTCACCTTGATGACTCCTCCTTCGATGCTCGAAGATCATGTCATGTGGGACGGCAGCAACCGCGCCGCTTACGATTGGGATCAATACCCGACCTACAGCGCATACGAAAGCATGATGTTCCAGTTTGCAACCGACCATCCTGACATGTGCGAAATCATCGATCTCGGCACACTTCCGAGCAACCGCAAGATTTTGATTGCCCACATCAACAACGGCTCAGGTGTCGGCAAACCAAAGTTCTTATACACCTCCACCATCCACGGCGACGAGACCACAGGCTGGATGCTGATGCTCCGTTGGATTGACTATCTCCTTGAAAATCCTACACTTCCAGAATGTGCCAACGTCCTCAACAACGTCGATTTGTACGTTGGTCCCAACACCAACCCCGACGGTACCTATCACGGTGGCAACAACACTGTTAACGGCGCTACACGTTACAACGCCAACGGTGTTGATATGAACCGTAACTACGCTGACCCTCATGGCGGCGCTCACCCGGACGGAAACCCTTATGCGCAAGAGACCGAATGGTTCATGCAGCTGGCACAGGAAAACAACTTTGTGATGGGTGCCAACTACCACGGTGGTGCTGAGGTGATGAACTATCCTTGGGACAACACCCACACGCTTCATGCTGATGACCTGTGGTATCAGCTCATCAGCCATGAATATGCCGACCTTACCCATCAGGTAAGCTCAGGCTACATGACGGACTATAACAACGGTGTTACCAATGGCGCTGCCTGGTACATGATTGGTGGCGGTCGTCAGGATTACATGAACGGCTATGCCCAATGCCGCGAGCTGACCATCGAGTGCTCGAACACAAAATGCCCTAACGCCAGCCAGATGCCCACTTTCTGGAACTATAACAAGAACTCCATCTTTGCCTTTGTCAACCAATGCCTGAACGGCATCCACGGCACCGTTGTCGATGCCGAGTCGAAGGCTCCCATCGGTGATGCAACCATCACACTGACTGGTCACGATGACCAATATTCAACCGTTTCGACCCAACTGCCTGGTGGCGATTTCCACCGTCCAATCAAGGCTGGAACTTACAATGTGAGAATTACCAAGAACGGCTATGAACCCTACGAGACACAGGTGACAGTGTCCGATGGACAAGCCGTTTACATCGAAGCCCAGATGGTGGCCCTTGAGGGCATCATGGCCGACTTCACCGTTGACGCCACGGCGATCAACATTGGCGGATCAGTGCATTTCACCGACAACTCATGGGGTGCACAGCTCACCAACTGGGACTGGGAGTTTGAAGGCGGCACACCTGCAACTTCAACAGCACAGAATCCTACAGTGACCTACAACGAGGCCGGCACTTTCGGAGTACGCCTCACAGTGACAAACGCCGATGGAGAAAGCGACACGAAATACATGCCCAACTTCATCTCCGTAGTGGAAGCTTACAACATGCAAACAACCACCGTAACCACCTGCGATGCCATGTTCTACGATGATGGAGGTCCGAATGCAAGCTATGGCAACAACAGGGATTTCACCATGACATTCTTGCCTGCCACAGAAGGCGGTATCATCGAGGTGACCTTCCAGTCGTTTGAAACAGAAAACAACTACGACTGGCTCTATGTCTATGATGGAACTTCAACATCGGCACCACAAATCGGTTCACAACACTCAGGCAACGACAGTCCTGGCACTGTGACGGCAACCAACGCAGCAGGAGCAATCACCTTCCGTTTCACATCCGACAGCAGTGTCCAAAGAGACGGCTGGGCTGCTCACGTAAGATGCCTCGGCGTTGCGATGGAAGTGATGGCAAGCGTTGAACATGATACCATCAGCATTGGTGAGACCAACACTCTATATTCAAGTGCAACAGGCGGCTCTTTCTCATACACCTATTCATGGGCTCCAGCCGACAATCTTGACGACCCGACAGCCCAGAGCCCAGTGTTCACAGCAACGGAAGCCGGTGACTTCACCTACACTGTGACCGTCAGCGACGGAACGGAAACTGCCACGGCATCAGTGTCATTCACCGTTATCGACAATACCAATGTCAGCGAAACGGAAAGCTCCAATGTGTCGGTGTATCCCAACCCAGCCTCATCAACCGTCACCATCAACGGTTTGACCGATTATTCAAGCCTTGATGTCAAGATTGTCAACCTCCAGGGCCAAGTGTTGAGAGAAGCTGTCAACTCGTTGGAAGTCAATGTTTCAAATATTGAATCCGGAATCTATTTCATCAAAATTGAATGTGACGGACAACGGTATTTGAAGAAATTGATTGTCAAATAAAAAATAGCAGTTAAATAGCCAAAAAAAGTGTAATTTTGCAGCTTCATGAAAAATAGGTTTTTAACATTGGCTTGTTTCGTGCTTCTCGCGCTTAGCTCATGCGGCGAGTTCGACCGCATTTTGAAAAGCACCGACAACGAGATGAAGTACGAGGTGGCCATGGATTACTACGATCGAAAGGACTATAACCATGCGTTACAGCTCTTTGACCTGTTGGGAACCGCGTTCCGCAACACGCCCAGGGGCGAGGCCATCACCTATCGTACCGCCATGTGCTACTACCTGACCAACGACTATGAAATTGCAGCCTATTACTTCAACAAGTTCGTCACCAACTACTCTTTTTCAAAAGACGCCCAGACGGCAGCCTTCATGAACGCATACTGCAGTTACCTGATTTCGCCCAAGTCGAGCCTCGACCAGCAGAACACCGAAAAGGCCATCACGCATTTGCAGACCTTCATTGAGCGCTATCCCCAAAGCGACAGCATTCCCAGGGCCAAGGAACTGATGGCCGACTTGAACGACAAGCTTGAGGAGAAGGATTACAACATCTGCATCCTATTTTACAGGATGGAGAACTACAATGCCGCCATCACCTGTTTTGAAAACCTGCTAAAGAAATATCCCAACACCACACACCGCGAGGAGATCCTCAGCGACATGGCCAAGACCTATTACGAATATGCAGAAAACAGCGTTCCAGCCAAGAAAAAAGAACGTTATGAGGCCTGCATCGAGCGTTACAACACGCTCAGCTACCTTTATCCTGAAAGCAGCTATTTGAAGGAAGCCGAGGCCATCGCCAACAAAGCAAGAAAGAAATTAGAAAACATACATTAAACATCATGGATTTCAAGAAAGTCAGAACCGAAACGACGGTGGTTACCCGTCAGAAAGACCAGTTTTACAAAGGCACAGGCAACATCTACGAGACCGTGGCCATCCTGACCAAGCGTGCCAACCAGATTGCCAGTGAGATGAAGGAGGAACTCAACAAGAAGATCGAGGAGTTTGCCACCAACAACGACAGTCTGGAGGAAGTTTTCGAAAACCGCGAGCAAATTGAAATCGCCAAGTTCTACGAGCGTCTTCCCAAACCCACGTTGATCGCCATCCACGAATTCCTCAACGACGAGATCTACTTCCGCAATCCTAGAAAAGAGAACCAGGAAGAGTTCTAAGCCCATGAACAGGTCAATCGTTTCCATAGTCATAGCCATCTGCTTGTTCTTCGCAAACATCGCAGCCGCCCAGGAGTTGAAGTGCGACCTTGCCGTCAACTCCACCCAGGTTTCCGGCACCGACAAGAGCGTTTTCGAGAACATGCAGACGGCCTTGTATGAGTTCATCAACAACACCAAGTGGACCAACATCAATTTCAAGACCAACGAGAAGATCGAGTGTTCCATGGCCATCACCATCAAGGAACGCACCGACTCCGACTCGTTCAGCGGTGAGATCAACATGGCGTTGCGCCGTCCTTGCTATAAGGCGAGCTACACCACGCCCTTGTTCAACTACTTGGACCAGAAGATCTCCTTCACCTATACCGAGGGTATGCCTCTGGATTTCAGCATGAACACAAACATCTCGGACCTGACATCAACGATTGCCTTCTATGTTTACATGTTTTTGGGCTTTGACTTCGACAGCTTTTCCTTGAATGGCGGCAAGCCGTTCTTTGAGGCCGCCGAACAAATCGTCAACAACGCCCAAAGCTCGGGACAGCCTGGTTGGAAAGCCTTTGACGGCAACAAAAACCGTTATTGGCTGGCTGAGAACGCCACCAGCAACTCCTATGCACTTTTGCACCAATTCATTTATGAATACCACCGTCTGGGTCTCGACGTGATGTCAGAAAAACCCGACGAGGGACGTGCCGCCATCCTCAACGCGCTGCAACACCTCAAAACCGTTTACGACAGCTATCCCACCTGCTTCCTCCTTCAACTCATTGTTGAAGCCAAGCGTGATGAGATCATCAAGGTGTTCAGCGAGGGCACACAGCAGGAAAAGACACAAGCCTCCAATATCATGAAACAAATCGATCCGTCGAAGTCGTCGCAATACGATGCCATCATGCAAGCCGGATCAAAAAGAGGTTAATCCTGCCCCATGCTTCAGCATCTTCACATCAAGAACTATGCGCTCATCGAAGACCTGTCGGTTGACTTCACTGAGGGCTTTAGCGTGATTACAGGCGAAACCGGTGCCGGCAAGTCCATCTTGTTGGGCGCCTTGGGGTTCGTTTTAGGCGATCGTGCCGACACTGGCGTACTGTTCGACAAGGAGAAGAAATGCGTGGTGGAAGCCCGTTTCCAGCTGGAAAACAACGCCTTGGAGCCGCTTTTCGACGACAACGACCTGGATTTCGATACCGAATGTATCTTCCGCAGGGAACTCAGTCCACAAAAGAAAAGCCGAGCCTTCATCAACGACACGCCCGTATCGTTGCAAACCATGAAAGAAATCGGAAGCCAGCTGGTTGACATCCATTCGCAACACGACTCACTGCTGCTGACCGATGCCAACTTCCAGTTGCACCTGTTGGATGAGATCGCTGGCAACCACAGCTTGTTGGAGGATTATCGGGCCAACTACGAAACTTTCAGCAACATCAAGCGGAAGCTGAACGAGTTGCGGGAGATCGCCACGAAGAACATAGCCGAAAACGACTATTTGAAGTTTCAGCTCGACGAACTTCAGAAGGCTCAGCTCAAAGAAGGCGAATATGCCGAGATCGAACAGAGCCTCAACGTGATGGAGAACGCCGAGGAGATCCGCACCTTGCTGTTCAGCGCCAACGGCCTGCTGGAAAACACGGAGACCGCCATCCTGCCTCAGCTCAACGAACTCTCATCGGTGCTCCACCGGCTTAAGCAACTCATTCCTTCGTCGGGAGAACTTCAGCAACGCATTGAGAGCGCACAGGTGGAGCTGAAGGATGTGGCCTACGACCTGGAGCGGTTGGAGAACGACTCCCAATTTGACGAGGGTCAGCTGCAAGAGCTTCAGGAGCGCTACGACCTGCTCAACCGACTGATGATGAAGCATCACGTCAAGACTTTTGAAGATTTGATTCAACTGCGCGATGAGATTGAAACCAAGGTCAACGCCTTTGAAAACATCGACCAAGAGATTGAGCAGACCGAGAAAGCCTTGAAGGAACAAACCAAACGACTCCAAGAATTGGCCGCCCAGCTGCACAACCTGCGCGTCAAAGCGTCGAAGACCTTCGGCCAAAGCGTCACCGACCTTGCACGTCAGCTGGCCATGCCCCATGCCGTGTTCCAGATCGCCGTAGAGCCTTTGAAGGATTTCTGTGTCACCGGCCTTGACCAAGTACGGTTTATGTTCTCCGCCAACAAGGGCATCGAGGTGGCTGAGCTTAGCAAGGTGGCCTCGGGCGGCGAGCTTTCAAGGTTGATGCTTTCCATTAAGAGCGTGGTGTCGCAGCACAACTACATCCCCACCTTGATCTTCGACGAGATCGACACCGGCGTCTCCGGCGAGGTTGCAGCCAAGATCGGTGGCATCATGCAAGGAATGGGAACCTCGTTGCAACTCATCGCCATCACACACCTTCCCCAGGTGGCCAGCAAGGCAACGCAGCACTATTTCATCTATAAGGATAACGAGGGGTTAAGAACCCAGTCGCACATCCGCCTGTTGAATCCAGACGAACGTGTCACCGAGATTGCCAAAATGCTCAGCAACGACAAGGTGACACCCGAAGCCCTTAAGGCCGCAGCAGTTTTACTGCTTTAGTTCGGCCATCCATGAAGGTGTAATTCAAGACATATATCCCCGGCTTCCAGCCATCCATTTTCATGGATGCGGCCTCCCCTGAATAGACTTGCTGTCCCAAGGTGTTGAACACCTTCACCGTGGCAAGTTCCGTATCAAAAGCTTCATCAACCGAAGTGACATCCACCATGACATAATCCAATTCTGGATCATACAGATTAGGCGCATAGCCTGACGTTGATGGCACACCGCCACCAGCGCCATACTCCGCACGGATACGGTAATAATACGTTCCAATCTCCACCTCGTCGAAATACTCCCTTACATCGGATCCAAAGCTCCATTCCACGGGATTGTCGTTGAGGTCGGTGTAACGCTCCAGCACAAAATTCCCGAACCATTGGTTGATGGTCTCCATACCCCATTGGACATGAACCCCTGAAGTGCCGTCCCCAAGATACTCATATTCGGCAGTAATGAAATCAGGAGCGACGACCACATCGAAATCGCTATAGAAAGAGTATAACGCACCCACCACGGGCTTCCTTGATTGTTGGTAAACCAGATCTCCATGATAGTCATAAACCTCAAAGGAACATTCCCCGTCATCGTCCTCATAGCCGACGTTGCAATAGTTCCAAAACAGTGTCAATTCTTGATTCACCGGAATGTTGACGGTCACCGTGGCCTCATCGCCCTCATCAAGGCCGATACGATGCTGGACGATGCCTCGTTCATCAAGGATAGAGATGGCCGGCGAGAGCCATCCGTCACCCACGGCATCATGCAAATGGAACGTCATCGGGGTGCTCATACCTCCATAGGAAGTCCACATCTCCACCTTTTCGGCAACGGTCTTTCCCCGTCCGCCCGAAGTCACAGGATAGATGGTGAAATAGTTGACAACGCCGCTGTCTTGGTTATCCAAGAAGGTTTGAAACTCCAAGGTCTCGCCCGGTTGAGGAGCAACGAAGGAGTGTATCGGCAAACCGTTCATCAACACCACTATGGAATCGATACTTGTCAGTGGAGTGCCACCGATGGTTTGTGCAGGTGCGGTTGCCGTAAGCGTCACCGCCATTCCATAGGCCCAAGGCTCAATAGCCCAGTCTTCGACAGGCATGGGCTGGTTGTAGTATTCGGCATTGGGTTCCAAATTGATCGTGGTAGCGTGGTTGTAATTGTAGGCATGATGTGTAAGATTCATGGCATTGACGCTATAGAAACCGTTGTCGAAGCCCTGCCAGCCCCAGTTGAAATGGAAGAAGCCGTATTCGTCGTAGCCATCGCACACGAAGGCATGGCCTCCACGGGAACCGTCCTTGGTATAGCTATAGGCTGAAAAATACATCGGACGACCGTTGTCAATCTCATTTTCCATCAGGGCAATCCATTCCGTATCACCGTAATCATCACGATCCTCAAACGAAGCGCTATTGGAATAGCGGAAATACTGGTTGAGCGCATTTACGACATCACCCGAATAGGCACCTGAAGCATTGGGGCCATAGCTCATATCCACACTCACACCTGCATGGTATTCCAAAAGGGCAACGGCATCCACTTCGTATTGGGGGCTGGTATAGTCCAAGAAGTCCGGCATCAGCTCGTAACGATAGTCGGCTTCCGCAAAGTTGGCCGACAGCGTTCCGTAGGAAGTCGTTCCATAGCCGTAGCAATAATAGCTATGGGATCCCACACCTGTTTTGGGCCATTCCCAATAGCGCATGATCTGTGCCATGGCGTTGGCCACACAACCTACCTTCACATGGTTGTTGTAGCCTTCAGGATCCACGGGGCATTGGTCGTTATAGAGCTGGGTTTGGTGCCAAGTGGAGGTACAAAGCGATCCCACAGTGCGGTTGGCACGATGGGCAAGCTTGCCGTTTTCGGCCAACTGCTTCCATTGCCCCGCAACTTCAGGAGACTGTTCCATGTTTTCCGTGACGGCCGTTTGCAAGTCACAACGATATGCGTCGAAGAACACCACGGGACCTGCTTCCGAAGCCACCAGGTCGAAGCTACTCTCGGTTGAATAGCCCAGGATCGGTTTCATCCGGTCATCGGCGGCGACAATCACAAAGCCCTTGGGATGGCAGTTGAACACATAGCAGACGTTGAGGCCGTCATCAGTGGTTTCGGTATAGGCCAGCGTCAGAGCCGACGATGACGATCGATGGTTGGCGACCATATAATTACCACCGAGTTGTTTGGCGGTTTCAACATCAACAGGGCCTGCCAACAAACCGAGGCTGAATACCGTCAACAAAAACAAACAAACCTTTTTTTTCATCCTATTTCGTTTTTGCGTTTTCAATTTTCAAAGACGTACCTTAAAATATTCGCTCCCATCCTCAGGGCCTTTTCCCGAGTTTCCTGAGAGTCGTGGTGAACCCGTTGGTCTTCCCAGCCATCGCCGAGGTCGCACTCATAGGTGAAGATGCATACGATACGGCCTTCATAGATCAGGGCGAACAGTTGCGGAGGCTTGTTGTCATGCTCATGGATCTTGGGCAAGCCGTTAGGGAATGGATAAGGCTTTTTGAAGATATCATGTGAGAAGGGCAATTCCACAAAGTCCAATTCGGGAAACACCTTTTTCATCTGAGGCTCAATGTATTGGCGGATGCCATAGTTGTCGTCGATATGCAGGAAACCACCTGCCAGCATGTAGTTGCGAAGGTTCTGCGCCTCGGCAGCATCAAACACCACGTTGCCGTGACCCGTCATATAAACGTAAGGGTAGTTGAAGATATCAAGGCTTGAAGGCTCCACAGTAGGCACGTCGGGATAGATGTCGGTGCCCATCTCCATGTTGCAAAAACGCACCAGATTAGGCAAGGACGTGGGGTTGCCATACCAGTCGCCACCGCCCCGGTACTTCAGCAAAGCAATGTTCAGCTGCTGGGCAGGTGCCGTAAACGACAGGGATAACAATATGATTATCAACAGTTTTTTCATTTCATTTGATTGATTAGCTGGATGGTATGACAAGCCACCATGGCGGCGGTTTCGGTACGCAAGCGAGCGTCACCCAAGCTGCAAGGCACAAAACCGTTGGCTTTGGCCAAGGCCACTTCCTCTGGACTGAAATCCCCTTCGGGACCGATTAAAACCAGCACGTTCTCACCTTTATGATACAGGTTGCAGAGACAGTCCTTCACATCGTCGTCAATCCAGGCGATAAACTTCTGACCTTCAAAAGGTTGCTTCACCAATTTTTCAAAAGGGATTAAATCGTCTACGATGGGTAACCTTGATTTAATGGATTGTTTCATGGCCGCGATCATCACCTTTTGGAAACGCTCCACGTTGGCGGCGCGACGTTCGGAATGAAAGGAGGTGAACAGCCTCACGCGGTCGATGCCGATCTCAGTGGCTTTTTCAAGAAACCATTCCGTGCGTTCGTTGAGCTTGGTGGGGGCGATGGCAATTTCGAGCTTAAAGCCCCAATGGTCGTAGCCGGGGCGCTTGTTCGTCAGGTTGACGGTAGCGTGTTTCGGCAAGGCTTCAACCAACTCGGCATCATACAAAAAGCCCTTCCCGTCGGTCACGCAAAAGCGTTCTCCCTCGGTCATCCGAAGCACTTTCACGCAGTGTTTGGATTCCTCTTCGGGAAGGACGTTGAGGCCTTCGGCGGCGTTATGGAGATAGAAGACGTTCATAATGGGTGCAAAGGTAGGAAAAAATTTCAAAAAAAACCGCCCCCAAAACCGAACCACGGCTTGGGGGCGATATTTGTGATACCTATTTTAATTATTGGTATTCTTGCACAAGGCGGACACATCCTCCCTTACTACGGCCTTCATCACAGTTGTAGCTTGTCCCATAATACATACTTGAATTATTAATGCAAACTCTTTTCGCCTGATTACTGTAAGTACCATTAGAAGAGGACCAATAGAATCCGTACTCACCTAAAGATTCAATAGTCGTCTCTTTACGTATTCCTGAGGCCGGGAGAAACACCGCTCCTTTAGGTTCCAGAATGCTTGACCACACTGCGGCGCTGATCATATTGCTATTGAAACTAGCTTTATCATCATTGATGGATCCCAACAGATAAACCGTACTTACCCAATCGTCAGGCAGAATAATGACGCCATTCACATCATTCACCACCGCCTTGGCAAAACGAGCATCTGACGGGGTGTCCCTCTTTGACAACACATACTCCCATTCTGTTTGCGACAACGTACGCCATTGACCTGCGGTGTTGCCACCGTTACTGATGGCATTGTAAACGCCCCAGTCAGCTTCCGCATATTCGCCTGTTAAATTATAATAACCATTGGGACCATAATAGCTGTCGCTGGTGGCGACATCAAAAGGCATGTAGTAATTGGTACCTGTGGTGCCGCTATACCAGCCGCTGGTGGCCCAGCCGAACAGGTCACGGTCGGCATTACGGTCATCGCTGTCCTGCCCAGTACTAATACCGAAGCGATCCCATTGGCATTCAGCAAACTTCCAATAGGCCGGACTTGCGCTGCCGATGTACTGGAGATTGCCCTTCGAGAACCATACCTGCTGGGTCTCACTCACGGAAAAGAGGCCATTGATAGCACCTTCGGGCGCAGTGGCCGACGGCAAAGTGGTAAAGGTCTCTTCGTGACCATAACTTGTTCCATTCTTGTTGGTGGCATAGGCACGCACATAGTAGGTGGTGTTGGGTGTCAGTCCAGTTATGTTCACCGTGTAGAGTCCCTGGCCAGGCAACGCACAAGCAGCAGCATTGTCACTCGTGGTCGGGTTGTGGCTAGTGCTCCAGCAAACGCCTTGCTCGATCACGGCATTTGAACCGGCAGACGTCACGTTGCCACTACCTTTAGCCGAGGTTTGAGCGATCTCTGTCACCTCACCGGTGGTTACCGTTGGCCATCCAGGATGGTATTCTTGCACAAGGCGGACACATCCTCCCTTGCTACGGCCTTCATCACAGTTGTAGCTTGTCCCATAATACATACTTGAATTATTAACGCAAACTCTTTTCGCCTGATTGCTGTAAGTACCATTAGAAGAGGACCAATAGAATCCGTACTCACCTAAAGATTCAATAGTCGTCTCTTTACGTATTCCTGAGGCCGGGAGAAACACTGCTCCTTTAGGTTCCAACACCTCAGTCCAATCAATGGAACTAATTGTATTGCTGCTGAAACTGGCTTTCTCATCATTAGTGGATGCCAACGAAAAGGTCCTTTCTGACCACTTGTCAGGCAGCACAATAACGCCATTCACGCCATTTACCACCGCTTTCGCAAATAGGACTCCTGAAGTCGTGGTTCTCTTTTTTAACAGATATTCCCATTCGGTTTGCGACAACGTGCGCCACTGACCTGGAGTGTTACCGCCATTGCTGATGGCATTGAAGACACCCCAGTCGGCGTTGGCATCATCGCCTGTCAAATTATAATATCCATTGGGACCATAATAACTGTCGCCGGTAGCGACATCATAGGGCATATAGTAGATGCCCCCAGTATAACAACCGCTGGTAGCCCAACCGAACAGGTCGCGGTTAACATCTGGGCTGTCGCTGTCCTGTCCTGTGGTTGTACCGAGATAATCCCATTGCCTATCTGCAAATTTCCAGTAAGGCGTGCCAGCGCTACTCATGTACTGTAGATTGCCTTGCGAAAACCAAACTTGCTGACCCTCACTCACCGAGAAGAGCCCTTTCACGGCACCTTCCGGAGCATCAGGTTCTGAATCAACAGGATCCCAAATTTCAGGAGTACACCCAGCGGTGAAAAACACCATTGTCATTAGCATTATGGCTGCTATAGCCTTCATCATTCTATTCATAAACAATTATTTAATCATCTTAATTCATATACAAGGCGGACACATCCTCCCTTACTACGGCCTTCATCACAGTTGTAGCTTGTCCCATAATACATACTTGAATTATTAATGCAAACTCTTTTCGCCTGATTACTGTAAGTACCATTAGAAGAGGACCAATAGAATCCGTACTCACCTAAAGATTCAATAGTCGTCCCTTTACGCATTCCTGAAGCCGGGAGAAACACCGCTCCTTTAGGCTCCAGAATGCTTGTCCAGTCAGCTACACTGACTATATTGCTGTTGAAACTGGCACTGGTATTATTAATGGAAGCCAACACATAGTTTTGGCTAACCCAATCATCAGGCAACACAATAACGCCATTCACATTATTCACCACGGCCTTCGCAAAACGAATCCTTGACGGTGTGTTTCTCTTCGACAGCACATACTCCCATTCAGTTTGCGACAGCGTACGCCACATGCCAGCTTCGTTGCCTCCATTACTGATGGCATTGTAAACGCCCCAGTCAGCTTCCGCGTATTGGCCTGTTAAATTATAATATCCATTGGGACCATAATAGCTATCGCCAGTAGCGACATCATAAGGCATGTAATAATTGGTTCCCGTACTTCCGCTATACCATCCACTGGTTGCCCAACCGAACAAGTCGCGGTCAACATCGGTGGCGTCACTGTTCTGTCCGGTGCTGGTGCCGAGATAATCCCACTGGTTTTCGGCAAACTTCCAATAGGCCGGCGTTGCGCTGCCGATGTATTGGAGGTTGCCCTGAGAGAACCAAACTTGCTGCGTCTCGCTGATGGAGAACAATCCGTTGATGGAGCCTTCGGGGCGAACCGTTCCTCCTAACGTACTGAAGTTCACCTCACTGCCATAGGCGGTACCCGATGAATTTGTGGCGTAAGCGCGCACAAAGTAGTAAGTATCTGGAGTCAGGTTGTCGATCGTCACGAAATAAGATCCTGTGCCACCTGCGCCGCTATTGGCGTGGTCGTCGTTGATGGTCGGGTTGGAGTGCGTGCTCCAGCAGATGCCGCGTTCGGTCACTGGGGCGCCGCCTGCTGATTCCACCGTACCGCCACATTTGGCCGAAGTCTTGGTGATGTCGGTAACCTCCTTGGTGGTCACGGTAGGCAGGGTGGCATTCAGCTCGAAATTGTAGCTGACCTCATTACCGTAGCTTGTGCCTTGAGCGTTGATGGCGTAAGCGCGCACATAGTAGGTGATATTGGCCGAGAGCCCGTTCATGTTCACCGTGTAGGTTCCTAAACCTGTGCCGCTTTTGCCGTGGTTATCGCTCGTGGTCGGGTTATGGCTCGTGCTCCAGCAGATGCCGCGTTCGGTCACGGGGCTGCTGCCCTCGTCGGTGACGTTGCCGCCGCCTTTGGCTGAGGTTTGGGTGATGCCCGTCACCGCGCTGGTGATCACTTTAGGCAGGCTGACGCTGCCCGAGCCAGGCTCGAAGTCGATCTCACGGCTGAAGCCCACGCCCATGGCGTTTTTGGCGTAAGCACGCACATAATAGCGTTTGGAGGTGTCCAAATTCCCCATGTCGACGGTATATTCACCTGTGGCGCTACCTGTGTATTTGATAACTTGATCGTCCAAGGTCGGAGCGCCGAAAGTGTTAAAGCAGATGCCCTTCTCGGTCACCTTCTGGCCGCCTTCATTCATCAACTGGCACTTGATGCGATAGTTGGTCTCGCTGATCGAAATGGCCTCCAGGATGTCAACCACCGGAACATCACCGCTCTTTTGTGCTTTCACGGTCAGCTCACAGCTGCCGCCTTCTTCGGCGGTGACAAGCAGGATGGTGGTGTTCTCACCCGAGGAAAGTTTGCTCCTGTCAATAGTGATCTTGATGGTCTTTGTCGCACTCACTTCAATAGTGCCGCTGGCTTTGTCTACCGAAAGCCAATCGGTCGTTGTGGAAATGGTGAAGTTGTACTTTTTGGTACCACCGTTATAAAGGTTGAAAGTTTTTTGCGTCACACCGTTGTCGGAGCCGAAATCGATCTCGGAGATTTCCTCGTTTTGTGAGTTGAGCAGCTGGATCGAGGCGGGACGTTTCTTGATCTGGACGTCACGCTGCATCTTTTTGCCCTCCTTCAAGTCGATGACGTAGTCATCAACGAGGTCAGTGTATTCGTTTTTTGACACCGTGATCGAGTATTTCCCTGCAGTAACATCAAGGAATTCATACCTGCCATCGGAACCTGTCAGTGTGGTTTCGCCAGTGGGGCGAAGCTGCACGTTGGCGTTGCCCACCGGCTCGCCTGTGGCAAAATCGGTCACTGTGCCGAAAATGGATCCCGTTTGGGCAGCAGGATCATCTTTGGTGCATCCTGCGGCGAAAAACACCGCTGTCATTAGCATTATGGCTGCTATGGCCTTCATTATTCTATTCATTTTAGTATGGTTTGATAATTACATTCTTTCTGGCATTCCGATTCCGAGAAGTTCCGAAGCATTACGCAATAACGATGCCACCATGGCGCAAATTTGCAAACGGAACATTCTTCGGTCAGCATTTTCTTCTTTGAGGATGCTACATTCCTGATAGAACTGGTTGAACTCCTTGGCAAGATCAAAAATAAAGTTGGCGATCATCGCGGGACTGCGACCCTCGGCGGCTTGGTTGAGCACCATGGGCCAGCCGTACATCATCACGACGATTTCCTTCTCCTTAGGTTGGAGATCGGTGACTCGCACTTCATTGTCAAGCTTGATACCCTGTTCGGCAGCTTTGCGGAGCACCGAGCAGATACGTGCGTGGGTGTATTGCACAAACGGTCCTGTGTTGCCGTTGAAGTCGATGGACTCGGCGGGATTGAAGAGCATGGTCTTCTTGGGATCGACCTTCAAGATAAAATACTTCAAGGCCCCCAAACCGATGGTATGATAAAGCTTATCGGCATCCTCGGGTGAGAGGTCCTTAGCCTTGCCAAGCTCTTCCGAAACGCCCTTGGCGGTTGCAACCATCTCGTCCATGAGGTCATCGGCATCAACCACGGTGCCCTCGCGCGACTTCATCTTGCCATTGGGCAACTCCACCATGCCGTATGACAGATGTTCGATGTCCTTGCCCCACTCACGGCCCAAGCGAACCAACACGCGCTTCAACACGTCGAAATGGTAAATCTGCTCGTTGCCAACAACATAGATCAGCTTTTCGGGATTGAATTCCTGCACACGCAGTTGGGCGGTGCCCAAGTCTTGGGTCATATACACCGAGGTGCCATCACGGCGGAGCAGCAACTTCTCGTCCAAGCCCTCGTCGCGGAGGTCGCACCAAACGGAGTTGTCGTCGCGGCGATAGAGCACGCCTTTCTCAAGGCCTTCCTGCACCAATGATTTGCCCAGCAGGTAAGTCTGCGATTCGTAATAGATCTTCTCGAAGCTCACGCCCAAGCGTTTATAGGTTACGTCAAAGCCGTCATACACCCATTGGTTCATCATCTCCCAGAGTTGGCGCACCTCGGGATCGTTGGCCTCCCACTTGCGCAGCATCTCACGGGCTTCCTGCATCAGGGTGGATTCAGCTTCGGCTTTTGCCTTGGCCTCTTCCTTGGCTTTTTCGTCAAGTGTATCGTAATCAGCTGGCAACAAAGTCTTTAGCTCTTCCTTGAACTTCTTGTCAAACAACACATAGAAATCGCCAATCAGGTGGTCGCCCTTCTTGCCGGAGGATCCAGGAGTGCAGCCGTTGCCCCACTTCTTCCAGGCCAGCATGCTCTTGCAGATGTGGATGCCACGGTCGTTGACCAGGTTGACACGCACCACGTTTTTGCCGTTGGCTTTCAGGATTTCCGACACGCTCCAGCCTAGGAGATTGTTGCGGATATGACCCAAGTGCAACGGCTTGTTGGTATTAGGCGAGGAATACTCCACCACTACCGGCTTGCCTGCGACTTCCTTTCGGCCATAGTTCTCCTTCTCGTGATTCTCACGGAAAAAGCCCAGCCAAAAGCTGTCGGAGATAAGGATATTGAGGAAGCCTTTCACCACGTTGAACTTGGCGATCATGGTGGATTCCTTCATCATTTCGGCTCCCATCTCGTTGGCCAATTGCTCCGGGTTGCGGCCTGCAAGTTTCCCAAAGGGGAACACTACCACGGTAAGATCGCCCTCAAACTCGGGCCTTGTTTTCTGGAAATTCACCTGCTGCGCGGGAGGTTCCTGACCGTATAGTGTTTTGAATGACTTGATAAAGAGTTGTTTAAGAATATCTTCAAGCATAGCGTTACTTATAATTACCAGATGCAAAGATACATTAAATATTTTATTTTAAATCCTTAAATAGTTTGGTCAGCTGCTTTGTCAGGCTCTGACGGTCGAGCGGATTGTATTCGTAACGTCTGGGTCTGCTTCCATACCATACCACCTTGCCCGTCTGGTTGTCGAAAACCAGCGCATAAACGCCATTGAGGTAGGCTTCGGTATCTTTCGAGAGGTCAATGCTGTTGTTGAATATGAAATCCGCTATCTTCAAGCCAATTTCAAGTCCTTCTTCCAAAGCCAACTGTGCCGCATCCTTGGAATAGCCAACATCGGTGATCAGCAGACCGTAACGGCAACCGCTCTCGCGAACCGCATTACGTATTTCATCGGGCACGATCAAATGCTGGGCTTTGCTTGTCGAAAGATCAACCAGCTTGTACATCCAAGAACCCAACTTGGAATTCTTGTTTGCAGCGTCATAATCGATGGTCACGGTCTTTTTGACTGACATTCCTAGCGAGTTCACGATGTCGGTGACCAGCAATTGGTTATAGCGGGAGGCATTGGGGAGATAGTCGGTGGAAAAGTCACCTACTGCATCCGTGATGTAAGAGTAGGACTCAACCAAAGCAATCGGCTGGATGTCGGAAGCTTTTTGACTGAAAAACTTCGAAGTGTTGCATGATGTGAAGAAAGCCGCGCCAATGAGGCACGTTAGGACTAAGACTGTTTTTTTCATCTTTTTGAAGTATTTATTAGTTGAATAATGTTTTATGTTTCACTAGAACAAGGCAAAAATATAAAAAAGTTCTTTGACGCTCTTTAGAAATCGTGTATTTTTGTGCTAGTTTAACAATAAAATCATCAGTAATTAATACATTCAAACATGAAAAAGGTAGCTTTATTCGCCATGCTTTTCACGCTGATGACCCTCAGCGCTCAAGCACAATGGTTTAATTTCTCAGAAAACAACAATCGTGCTGTTGTTGGTATCAACACAGGACTTGTCGGTTACCGGAACGTCAGTGACCTCGGCAGTGCCGAAACATGGGACTTCGCCGATGTCGGTGTAGGTGCCAGCATTGCCATCGCTGGAGTGTATGTCGGTTTCGTTTATGTCAACCCCGACCACCGTTTCGACAGCCATATCATCATGGGCAATTGGGACGACCACTCCGCTTTGACCATAAACGCCGGGTATCAGATTCCGATCTACAAAAACTTTGTGTTCATCACCCCTATGATCGGATGGAGTCGCGTCACCACGGGTTACACCGAGGGCAACAACATCGGTATTGATACCGAAACACAGTCCATCTACCACAAATACACCGTCGAATGGAGCCGCAACGACTTCAACTATGGCGCAGGCCTCACCATAGTACCCTGCAAGTGGTTCGAAATCAATGCCAACTGCACCGCCCATGCAGCCAGCTTGGGTGTCGGCTTCAATTTGATGAACTTCAAGTAATTACTGGATCTCAAACAGGTTCAGGAAACCTGTCATCATGAACACGCTGCGGATGTCGTTGCTGATGCTGCGGATAATGACCTTGCCGCCCTTTTCGGCTGCGGCTTTGCGAAGCGTAAGGAAAATTCGAAGGCCTGAGCTGGAGATGTAACTCATATCGGTACAATCCATGACGATTGTGCCGGAGGCGTCTTCGGTCAGGCTTTCCAATTGTTTGGACACCTCCTGTGCCGCCAGGGTATCGAGACGGCCTTTCAGAAAGACAGTTACGACTGTGTTTTGCTTTTCAACTTTGATTTCCATATCATATATTTTTAACCATTCTCAAATAATTCTTTTCATCTTTTCTTTCATAACTGACGGAGTCCATCAACTCACGCACCAAATGGATGCCCAATCCGCCGATGGAACGTTCCTCAGCGGAAAGAGTGATGTCAACATCGGGAGCGACTGTAGGATCGAAAGGAACCCCGCTATCGACGATGATAAACTCCAGCGAGTCCTTGCGCAGGATGGCTTCCACATCGACAAGACCATCCGTTTCCTTGGGATAGGCATACAGGATCACATTGCTCACAGCCTCTTCAAGAGCCAGGTTGATGCCCATGGCCAGGCTTTGGCTCAAGTGTTTCTCATGGGCGATGGTCTCCACAAAATCGGCCAGTTGGGGAATCTGCTGGATGTCGTTGTGAAGCACCAGATGGCGTTCCTGCTGAAGGGTCTCTTCCTTTGGGAGATAGTGGATAAAGAGCATCGTGAGGTCGTCGCTCTGCGGAGCATCACCCACAAAGAGGGAGACCTGCTGCTTGATGTTTTCCAGATGATCGGCTGAGTGTTTTCTTCCGTGAAGAGCCTTTTCTATTCGAGCCTCGCCGAATTGTTCTTGTGACGCGTTTTCAGCCTCTGAAAGTCCGTCGGTATAAAGGAAAAGGGCATCGTCATATCGGAAAGGCGTTGCTTGCTCGATGTAATTCATTCCCTTGAGGATGCCTAAGGGAAGGTTGGCCTCCACGGGCAGCATCCTGATGGCATCGGTGAGAATCATGGGCGGGTTGTGGCCAGCGTTGCAATAACGCAGTTGACCAGCACTTAGGTCAAGGACGCCACAGAAGAAAGTGACAAACATGCTGCTCTCGTTGGTTTCAGACATGGAGTTGTTCATCGAGGAAACGATTTTTGCCGGGCTGTCTTCATGGGCCGACATGGCACGAAACAGGCTTCGGGTAACCGCCATCACCAACGAGGCGGGAATGCCTTTTCCAGAGACGTCGCCGATGCAAAAGAACAGCTTCTCGTCACGGATGAAAAAGTCATACAGGTCGCCTCCCACTTCCTTGGCGGGAATGATGGAGGCAGCGAGATCCAAGTCTTTGCGCTCAGGGAAAGGCGGGAAAGTCTTGGGAATCATCGCCATCTGAATCTCGCTGGCAATATGGAGTTCGTTCTCCATCCGCTCTTTTTGTTCGTTCATGTGCTGGTATTTGACCTGGTTTTTGGCCACCACCCTAAGGATGACGATGAGCATGGCAAGACCCAGAAGTTGCAGCAATTTCACAATCATCCCAATTCGGCGAACGCCACTGTACAGCTCTTTTTCGGGAAGCACAATCGACAGGGACCAGCCCGTTCGTTCCACGGGTGCGAAATAGACGTGATTGGTTTGCCCCTGGTAGCGGACGGGCATCTCGCCCGATTGTCCAGATAGCATGGCTTGGTTGACGCGATTAAGTGCTTCGTAGTCTTCTGATTCCAATGCGAACTGATCAACGGTGGTTTGCATGACCAAGGTTTCAACTGGGCACGCCATGATTTGTCCGGTGCGACTGATGACCATGTTGAAGGCGTTGGGATACACCTTGATGTCGCCGATATATTCAGTGAGCCAATCCAAAGAAATGTCGGCCGTGAGGACGGCAGCAATCTTACCACTCTTGTCTTTTACAGGCATGGAGAAAGTGGTCATCAAGATGTCGCCACCGTTTTCGTCGAAATAAGGCTCTGACCAATATCCGTCATCCAGTTCGATAGGTTTGGTAAACCATTCCGAAGAAGGATAGTCATATTCCTCCGTGGCCAGTGATAGCATCCTGATGTTTCCGGTCGCCATGTCTCTTGTGGCGTATGGGGCACACAATGGATAATTTGTGCTATAGCCTGGCACCAGAGCCATGGTGGAACCGACCACCACAGGGTTGTCACTCACCACGCGCTGTGGAATCCGCATCAAACTGTCAGGATTCTCAAGGCACCACTCCGCCACCCATAGGCTGTTGCGAACAGCGGCTTCGGCTTGGTTCACGACATCCATGATCTTGTTTTCGGCACTTTTCAGTTCACTCTCTGCACGGAGCGAGGCCTCTTTTTTGATTTCCTTCTGGGAATAGAGATATTGGATGATGGAGGTGGCCTCCAACGTGATGGCAGCTACGATCACCAGCATCAACCCGGCTCTTGCCGACATGCCGAGCAGTTTATTGTCTTTTCTGTTGAACTTCATAGGATGGAGGTTAATGCCGCCCGCATTTCGGGCATCGGTCGTTTGGTGTCTCTTTCCACGATCAAGGTCTTGAGTCCGGCATAGGGTTGGATGAGGGCTTCAATCTCTTTCAATGGGATATCCTTCCCGAAATACGCCGGTGCAAAGCACTCCCAGAACCGGATGGCCAATGACTTGGGCATGTGGAAGGTTTCTTGGATGAAGGCCTCATCGCTGAGGCAGCAGCAGAGATAAACCATGCCCACATCGAAGAGGTGGTTGCCCCAGCAGAAATCGCCCAAGTCGATGAAATACCGTTTGTCGCCCACAAAGATGACATTGCTGTATTGGAGGTCGCCGTGGATGGCCGTGTCCTCGTCGGGCGTATCGGCGATGAAACGGGTCAGTTTGTCCTTTTCAGCCATCGTGAAGAAAGGGTTCTCCTTCAGCAGGCGGTAATAGCGATCCTTGACATTCTCAAACTGCATGGTATCCACATGGGTAGCATGAAGTTTGAGGCACATCTGAGCAAATTCGTCCGCAAACTGCGCTACTTTTTCAGGCTCGTCAGCCGTAGCGCGCGAATAGGACTTCTTGCCCAAGATGCGCTTGAAACGGATGCCGTAGCGGCCGTCTTCGGTCACCACATATTCACCTGGCTCAGGCGTGGGAATGCCCATGTCATAGACCTTTCGGGCCAGTTTCATCTCATCGAGTGGCTGTTGTATCTTGCCTGGGAAATAAAGCTTCAGCATCACCGAAGGGTCGGTCTTGTGGTCATAGCTCTCGCCGTTGGCGCCGCCACCTGAGAGCACATAGTCGTTGAGGGATATCTTGATTGGATTCATGATTGAAACACTTGATTGATAAGTCGTTCAAACTCTTGATAGGCAAAGGTGTCGCTGAGTTCACGCATGGCATCGGCCAAGCCTAGGTAGTGCCATTCGTGGTCCTTGGGATCTTTGGCGTGAAAGCGGCTCCAGAGAGCATCGCCCAACTCGGCATAGTCACGGGCGATGGCCCGGATGTTCGAGAGCTTGTCACCCAAGGCTACCATCTTGGCCTCACGGGATGCCTTGGCCAAATGGGCGATAGCAGCTCGTTTGCGGTCGTGCCAGCTCTCTTCTTCGCTCACGCCTTCAGGCCGGTCTTCGCTCTCATCGGCCACCAAAGAGGCGATTCGCTCGCCAAACTCAGCCCTGATCTGCTCCACGGTCACATCGGTGTCTTCCACCGTGTCGTGAAGGGCGGCAGCGGCCAAAAGTTCTTGATCAGAGGTCATCGTAGCCACAATTTCCATGGCTTCCATGGGATGGACGATATAAGGGAAGCCCTTACCACGACGTTCGGTGCCCGCATGGGCGTGGACGGCGAAGATGATGGCGCGGTCCAACAGTTCTGTATTCAAAGGATTGTTTGCCATAGTTTATTGATTCATAAAGGGAAGGTCTTTTGTTTGTTCCATCAGGAGTTCGGCCATTGCTTTATTGACTTCAGAGGGGCCGTTCAGCGTGTCGAGCATCCACACCAAACCGAGACAGCCTCCACCTTTTTTAAGGATATAGGCTGTGCAGAGGTTTTGGGGTGCCACAGAGGATGAAAGGATGTCGATGTCGGTCAGGCCAATCTGGAAGCAAGCGATTTGATAGGCCGCATCGGAATAATCCTTGATCAGCATATCGATGTCGCCAAGGGTCTGGAATCCCATCGCCTTGAACAACGGGAGGAAATTGGACAGGTCCACAGGCTGGATCTCCGCCTGATTGATGGAAGCAATCTGGCGCATCAGTGCGTCGAAAGGCCCAATTTGGAGATAGCTCTTGAAGGCATCGCCGTCGAGCTGCACTTCGCTCAGGTTGCCCGATGCCACCAAGTTCTGCACCTGACGGCGATAATCGGAAAGTTCCTGACGGATGCGACTGAACTCATCGTCAACCAGCTCCAACATTCCCGCTAGGCGGCTCAAATTACGCAAATACACCTTGGGTATTTCCACCCCGCTCTTATAGCCTGTGTCGTGGTTCATGTTGGCCCAAGCATGCTGGAGTACAGTGCGCATCTGCACCTCAAAACGAATTTGGTTCAGCTCAGGATGCTCAGGGTTGTTGTAGGCCGACTCGGGGATGCGGCAGATGTAATGCAGGGAAAGGTAACCGAAACTGTCAATCTCATGCGCTTTCCGCTTGTCGATGGAGTTCTCCCAGTCGATTTCGAACAGGCGTTCCAAAACGGAGGCTACTTTGTCCACATCGTCATTATAGAAAGTGATCACGCGGATGCCCACCAAGTCGGTGATGTCATAGATGCTTTGGTATTTTTCTCCTTTTAGTTGAAGTTTCCCTGTAAGGGAGCTTTCCGTTTTTACGCGATGCTCCACGGCGGCCACGATGATACCCGCCTCGGCGAAGAACTCCTTCAATTTCTCGGGAATCACTTCCGCCATCTTCTCATAAATGGGCTGCAGCTGGCGATATTGCTCCAGCAGATCTTGTGTGTGTAAACTGAGGGTGATATTGTCCATGTTTTGCGAATAATGGGACAAAGATAATTATTTCTTCACAAATCTCACCGTTAAACCATCAACTTTGACGGCATAAACGCCTGGAACCAGTTGGCTCACGTCAAGTTGGCCTTGGTAGCTTTCACGCTTTACCATGTGGCCAGTCATGTCGAAAACGGTGATGGGAGTGCCATCTGCGATATCCAGATAAAGAATGTTAGCCACGGGATTGGGCCAAAGTTGCGTAAGACCTTCCAAACGGATCTCATCAACAGCCGATGGATTCCACGAGGATGCTGCGGTCACGGCGGCGAGGGCATCCACTCTTCCTACGCCGGTGCGGTTACTCTTGGTCGGGGTCAAATGCAAAGAGGTTTCTTCGAGGATTTGGCAGATGGCCGCTGGAGTCAGTTCGGGGTTCTCGTGTAGCATGAGGGCTACGATACCTGCCACACATGGCGTAGCCTGCGAGGTGCCGCTCATAAAATCGTAGTCATAGAGGTGTTGATAATGCAACGACCAAATAAACACGCCCGGGGCACACACATCAGGACGGATGAGACCCATACCGGGATCGTAGGCATAGTCGCCGAACTCCGTGTCTTGCCAAGTCACCGGGCCTTCCGAGCTGGACGATGCCACAGTGTCGTTTTCATCCACAGATCCCACACAAATAGCGCACGACAAACCGCCGGCATTTACCATCTGGTCAGGGTCGAGATAAGGTGGCGGACAGCTGCCTGGCACGCGAACATTATAGGGGATTGGGCAAAGATGCTGCAAGTTGTGTTCGTTGCCGGCAGGAAAGACACCTACGATGCCTGCATCCAAAAGAGCTTCACAGGTATGGCGAAGCAACTCCCTAACAGACACTTCAGCTTGAGCAAAACCCATCGACATACTGATGACATCGCAGCCGTGTTCCACTGCAAATTCCATCCCCTTGATCATGTTGACAAGCGTTGTGTGTCCTTCATTATCGGCACTCTTGATGCACATCAAAGTGGCTTCGGGGGCAACACCTGACCGCAAACCCGCAGTGCCGTCGCCACACACTATACCTGCGCAATGCGTACCATGACCTAGGTCGTCCATGGGATCATCGTCCACGTTGGCGAAGTCGTAGCCATGATGAGGGAACTCCTCTCCCCCATCCCAAAGATGATCAGCGATATCGGCATGGTTGTAATTCACACCTGAATCAATAACAGCGACCACCACTCCCTGGCCTTCGTTGCCTTGTTCCCACACCTGAGGCGCGTTCACCTGAGAGATGTTAGGGGCAATCGAATAACGAGAAATATCTGTAACCTCGGTGGTCGTCTCCGCTTCGGGGATGCACGGGTATTTTTTTACAGGCGTAACGCTTTCAATATCAGGACGTTCCTTGAGTATTTGAACGACTTCCTCTGTGGTGGTGAAACTTATGGCATTGGCCGACCAGAGGCAGCTTATCGACGACACCAATCCCCGTTGCTCGAGTTCTTTTAGCATGACCATGAGGTCATGTTGCGATGCCTCGGCAAAGGATTTCAGTTCTTTCACCACATAATCGCGCCTGGCGGCTCTTGTAGGGCAATATTCTGCTCGACGGCACAACTCGGCGCGGTTATAACGGGCTTTCATCTGCACCATCACTTCAACTGGCTCGCTGGCAAACGCCGTGAGGCAGCAGCAAAACAATATTATAGAGAGGATAATCTTTTTCATGATGAACTATTATTTTTGCAGGTTTATCTTCTGCACCTTCACACCGTTGGCGCTTTCGATACTTATAAGATACATTCCCGATTCATTACCATTCAAGTCGAGGGTGGTATTGCCTTCGACATTCGCTTCCAGAATTTTCTGTCCCAAAAGGTTGCTCACGGTGATGTGCATTAGGCCGTTGCCGTTCACGTTGAGTAGGCCGTTGGTCGGGTTGGGATAGACATTGATTCTTTCATCGATGTTCTCTTCGATATCGGTGATCCATAACCCCACATCCCACCATTCCGATTCGCATTGCTCTTCTCCACGGATATATACGCAATTGACGGAATAGACGACCCATTCGCCTTGAATCAGGTCGTAGGTGTTGTCGAAATACTCATAACTGTTGTTGCCGTCATAAGGAATCT
>Ga0310690_10000886_pt1 | contig 58473 bp, 57 predicted proteins | sample AusTroGonzalo_MG_2_FD_207661 | JGI IMG/M metagenome (GOLD analysis project Ga0310690, IMG submission 207661) | Bovine rumen microbial communities from tropical cattle in Woodstock, Queensland, Australia - Gonzalo_04 (v2) (version 2) | ecosystem: Host-associated > Mammals > Digestive system >... | reverse complement strand
AGGTAGTAGGAGAAGATCCGGAAAACCTCAGTAAAGTAGAATGTAACATCAAGGAGGTGAAAGAGCAGATCTTTCGCCTCTTTTATGATTATCAGGTCCAACGCAACTGGCCGCACGTGGCAGCAAACACAGCGGATATAATGGGTATTTCTGAGATGCATGTACATCGCATGGCGAAAAATCGCAGCAAAAAACATTAACTAACATTTTGTTAGTAGAAGCGGCTGAAAAAGCAGTACTTTTGCACTCGCATTCGGAGAAGGTCCGGGTGCGAGTGTGCTGTTAGAAAGAAAGCCGATAAAAGCATACAGCGAAGCAGATCGTTAGAGGCTTTATTTGCATAAAGAAAGCCGATAAAAGAAAAAGTGTGATAAAAAGAAAATTAAAAAAGAAAGTCCGACCAGTCTATAGCGAAGCTGTAAGGAGTAGGGAATAGGACGTCGCAGGACGACTATAGGACGCGGCGAGGCTGCTACAGGGGTTAGGGACGGTCGGTCGGTCGAGAATTAATTGAAAAGAGATATGGATAAACATTTTTTAGATTTCTGGCATCTGTATGTGCCGAAGAAGGAGTACCATAACCGGTTCTTGGCATGCAAGCGGCTATGGGAGAGTATGGATGAAGCAAAGTGCGAACGGATATTGAAAGAGTTAGAGCACAACCGTCGCGCAGAGTCGGCGCCAACAGTTCACGAGAAGAATCCGTACTTCTACCTAATCGATTGGGAGCCCGCACAACCGAAATGGTTGTCTCCCAAGGAAGTGGGATATCTGCTGGCGCAGCACGTGGCATTAGCGGTATGCCGCAATCCGCGGACAAACAGTTTCGGGACAGTGACGAGAGAAGAAGCAGAGGCATATGGGCTGGAAGTACATCATTGGATGTGATTTACTATAGTCATACAATGTAATCTCATTCACATCTCGTTCGCATCCTGAACGTCACCGTAGAGTGTTTGTGAACGTACTGATATGAAAATGTTTTTAATCCTTTTTTTGATTTATCAAAAACAATGAAAGCAGATTTGATTATTCCAATAGAAAAGTTACGAGGGATGCTGCGGAAAGATGGATACTATTTCCGAATGTACAAGGGGCAACAGATTGTACAACGCTGTCCTACCAAATGGAAAGACACACCGGCCCGCAAGGCGGCAAGAGAGAAGTTCGCACAGACCTGGGGACAGCGGTATGTAGGGAAGAGGGGGAGGGGGTAGGACGCGGAGCTATAGGGGTAAGGACGTCGCAAGCGACTACAGGGATTAGGGCGCTGCGCTTGAGGGTTTAGGATAAAGGTATTAATAAACAAATTTTAAAAATTATCGATTATGGCAAGAGTAACATTACCAATGGGGATTGAGAGAATCTCCGGAAGAGTGGGAAACTATTGTTTCCGCACGATGACAGCAACGGGAAGAGTCTATGTGGGGCGCATGCCGCAAAGACGCAGTACCAACGTGAAAGAGTCAGAACAGGAGGCCCGTGAGGTGTTCAAGAAACGCGCACAACTGGTTAGTCAGATGCGCAAGGCCGGTTCACGATTAAGTACCAAACAACTCTGGCAATTAGTGGCGCAAGCGATATGAGGGCGATGCTGAAAAGTGAACTGGCTGCAGCGGCGGGAGTGTCGAGAGATACCTTCCGCCGCTGGTTGCGGTCCGATGCGGATTATATGCAAGAGCAAGGAATCGCACCGACGGCGAAGATGTTACCGCCCCAAGTAGTAAACTATCTTATTGAAAAATATTGCATCGAAATATAGCGAAAAACCGTGGAAAGCCGCAAGATGGGAAATAGAAGCCATTACCTTTGCCCCCGATTTCCAAAATCCCACCATTAGCGCGAAGCGCGCTCACCATTAATCAATCATCAATTTGACGTAGTCAATCATGTATCTAAAATTCATACGACATCATCAACTATGCGGAAATTTGTGCCGCGGCTCTCTCTATAGCGTTCACTTTCAGCCCAATGAGAAGGGCGGGTATAACGAACACCTGACATCTATCAGCGACGCTTACGAGATTGGTTCCGCGCCTGCGCTTATCTATCCGGCCGGTGTGAGGCAGAAGAACGGACGGTTGCGCCTGTCGTTCGGATTAGGGATGCGTATGTCATCGCTGCACCTCATTGATCACGTAGCGCGTGACACATTCTTCGTGGCGTTGCGAGAGGCATTTGCGCAACATGAGGATGTGCGGATAGAGGTGGGTGACATGCGGGGTGTAGCGATGATCACTGCTTCAAGCACCAAGAAGTGAGCGGGTTAGCTCACTTGCGTGAAGCAAAGTTTTCGAATTTGTTTTCTAGAAGTAGCCTGAGCGAGTACCAGAATGGTAGTCGATAAGGGGAATGGCAATTAAGAGTGCTGCAAGCTTGCTTGTGAGTACTTGTAATAGGCTATTACACTCCAGAGCCGTGTAGGCTCGGAAGGCTACGCGTTTTCTTTTTTCGCCGTAGGCTCAAACGATTATCGCAAGGCGATTTTCGGCTAACATATAATTACTATAATCGCAGCGCAGCGCTATAATTACTATCATTGTTAAACTATTAAAATCAATTAACCTAAATTTTTTATGGCAGAAATTAAACCGATGGCTCTCATCGAGAGCATGCGCAAGAAAGTATGCGAGCACAGCGACGTGTACTTCCGTGTGAACAAGCAGACCGGCAAGGTGACAACCGGCAAGTTGTGCAACCCGTCTACGAAAGCCCCTTCTGCAGCGCAGACGGCCGCGAAAGTGCGCTTCAAGAAAGTGCAAGCCGCTATTCGCACCATCCTCGCAGACACAACCGAAAAAGCGAAGCTGCAGGCTGAGTACAAGGCGCAGACGAAGTACGGCTCGCTGTTCGGCTATGCGATGCACAAGCTGAACGACAACTATGATTCCAATGGGGATCCCATTGGAGAATGATGAAATGAGCCGCTTCGCTAAATGATGAAATGATGTTTAACAATCTAAACCTTTAAGAAAATGGCGAAACGAATTTTATTCGGAGTAATCGGAGTATTAGGAATACTCGGGTTACAGAGTTGTAACGTGACGCGGACGATCTCCACGCAGAGCCAGTATTACCAGAAAGGTGATACCACCTGCACCATCGTCACCAAAACCATCGAGACCTACGACGCGTCGAAAAAGTAACTTAATTGAAAGTAATCGAAAACACGGAATCATCAGTCGCTGAAAGCGCCTTAGCATTATTGCTTACCAGCCTACATGAAAACAAGCTTTCAGATAGTCTGCTAATCAATCCCGCACCGCAGGTAAACACCTGCTGATTCCTTATAAGAAAACGCTACGCAAAGAAAACGGAGATCCACCCTAATGGCCTCGAAAATGCGACAACCATCGCATTTTATTAACAGCGTAGGATGCAGCGAGGTACTTTCATGCAGTGAAAAATCATGGTGGTTGCCATGATTGCATGAAAGAAGGTTTTCTTATCATGTTTTCTATAAGGTGGTAGTACGGCATTGATGCCGGATGGGAGAGTAGGTGGTTAAAGCGCGATAGATGCTCGCATATAATCGCGAAATAAGCAGATACGCTCCGGCCGCGTAGGCCATACCACCGCGTTTTCGGTAATCTAAAAATCAATTTTAAATTATTAACTTTATTCCCTCTCAACTGACTTAGAGGTTTCGGGAACTATGAAAATACAATCTTACACTCTGCATAGCGTTTTTTAACATATGGAGAAAGAAATATTTTTAGTATCATTGCCTACGGGATAATTACATCCTCTGGATGTGAGGATTCGTCTTGACAGACTATCTGAAAGTTTACTTTTAAGTAGGCTGGTAAGAGGAATACTATGGGAACTCATAGAGTTCTTATCGCGTAGTTATTTTTAATGTTTTTTTCTTATAGTTATTACGTATTGTTTATCTATGTTTATCGCTGCGCAGCAGTGTTTATCTTGGTTTATTTTCATTTTTCCATAGTCAGGAAACCATATGGCAAAAGTAGAATGGAGCGCCGGTATCGACTCTGTATCCGGCGCATTAGCAAAACCCGGTAAGAACCCGCAGCACAGATGTCAGAAGATGCTGCTCGGCACCCACCGCGTAGCGGAGACCACCAATCCCAACTGTAACCGCCTGTACCTGCGTAAGCAAGTCAAACGCAGCACGATGCCTTCCGGCGCCGAACTGGACGTGCGTCAGCGTTTCGCCGCCGTCTCTGCGGCAGTAGCCGAACGTCGCAAGGACTTGTCGAAGATCACCACTGACCAGATCGCCTTCCGTGAGCAGAAAGACCAGCCGGACGGATGCCTCACGATGACCAAATATCTCTGGAAGTTGGAAGGCGAAGCCTACGACCAAGCCCATCCCCGCGGATGACATGGAGCCCTTCGGGGCTTCTTTTTTGTATATTCAGGTAATCAAAAAAATGTGGTTGACGGGTGTTTGATAGGATAATCGAAAACAAAAACAAAAACAAAGAAACAGCTGCTTCATGTATGAGCCGATACGGATATGGGTGTTTTAGATATGAAAGAAAAATATACCGAAAATACATCAAATACCAGTAGCGCCTAAAGCGCCATGAGTGTAACCGCTTACTAACCTACTTGTGAGTGCGACTCCCAGATAGATTACTAATTGTTTACCCTCACATCCATGGATGTAACTGCTATTTGAGGCAAAAATATTAAAAATAACTGTAGGTATATCCGTATCCAACTCATCCACGAATCAGAAAAAACTCAAGATTTAAATCTCTAAAAAACACTGGATGAGTCAACCACATCACAAAAAAGTTGATTGCATCAACAGACAAAAAAGCGTTGCACTTTCAAAAAAGTATCAATGAGCGGAAATTGGTGACGGGTGACGGGTTACCGGTTATGGGAATGGGGTTCGAAAGAACTCCATTTTTTTTGCATCTATTTAAAAGGTTGCAGTAAATGTGACTTATTGGGAATTTGTTAGGTGGAGTAGATTATTAATTGTAAATTTGCAGCGAAAAGTGCATTGGCCTATTGTTCATGATGCAAAATGACACTGAACAAACATTTTTTTGCTAAAAAATTTGTATATGTCAATTACCAGTTTTACCTTTGCACCGAGTTGAAGAAAAGTATTAAGAAAAATTTAATGAACTATAAGTAAAATTGTAACAATTTGTAAGTGCGGAGGTATGGTATATATAAGGATTTTGCTAAGGTTCTTGCATATGTCAATAAAACGCAGTACCTTTGCAACAAATTATTAAAAGAAAGGATTAAATATGACAAAAGAAGAAGCTTTGGACCAATTTAGATTGGTATTTAGAAACTACAGTTCAGTAGGTGACACAAAAATGGATTTTTATTGCGGTATTACAGGTGATTTGGCAAACAGGAACAAAGAGCATGGAATCACGGGTGTGTTGTATTATGTAACAGCAGATTCGTTCGAAACGGCGAAGTCACTTGAGGCGATGTTACATTATGACGGTTTTGACACCGGCAAGCAACTTGGAAACGGGAATGAAGACAGCAAGATCGTCTACATCTACAAAAAAGGTCCGCATACGAATCCGTAGTTGCGAATTTAAGGTATTTAAAAGATTGAAAGGAGGTGTAAATCATGGGTAAGAATCAGTTTGTTGTTCCGGTTGGCTCGAATTGGGGCGTGAGAGGACAAGGTAATGAAAAACTCACGGCGATAACGGAGACCAAAGCAGAGGCTGTGGCTCGCGCGAGAGAGATTTCGAGGAACCAACAATCCGAGTTAATCATACTTGGCCGAAACGGACGTATTCAGAGCAGAGACTCGCATGGGAATGATCCGTTTCCCCCGAGAGGTTGATGAGGAATTTCTGATCATCAATGTGATGTATTTTCGGCGGCAGCGACGTTAAATCGCTGCTGTTTTTGTATGTTTTGGATGCAAAATGAAGAAAATCTATAGATTTATCTTCAAAAATTTGTCTATTCCGAAATTTTTTAGGAAAAATAATTCTGTATCGTCGGCACTCCCCTAAAGGGTATCCACTCCGAAGATACAGGGCACAAGTGTGCAAAAAACAAACATTTCTGTTGCAAAAATCAAATAAAATTGATTATTCTTTCAAAAAGTTTGTGTATTCCAATTATTTTTCGTATCTTTGCAGCTCGATTTAGTGTGCGCGTGTGCGAATGCATACGTATATGCAAGATTAGGGCATGGATAATAAAGGCGAAATAGTAATTTACCAGACGCAAGACGGTACGACACAGCTGGATGTGCGGCTTGATGGCGAGACTGTGTGGATAACACAGGAGCAGATGACTCAGTTATTTCAACGAGATAAATCCACCATTTCACGGCACATCCGGAATATATTTGAGGACGGAGAATTAGACGAATCCTTGGTAGTTGCAAAATTTGCAACACCCAAGAAATATGGTCGTCGAGAAGGCTATGTTCAGGAAACTGAGACGATGTTCTATAACTTGGACGTTATCATTTCTGTTGGCTATCGTGTGAAGAGTCAGCGCGGTGTGCAGTTCCGTCAATGGGCTACCAAACGTATCCATGAGTACATCGTCAAAGGATTCACGCTGGATGACGAGCGTCTGAAAGGTAACGGAGGTGGACAGTATTGGCGTGAACTATTACAACGGATTCAAGAGATTCGTACCGATGAGCGGATGATATACCGGCAAGTGCTGGATCTATACGCTACGGCACATGACTACGATAAGAATTCACAGGCTGCGCATGAGTTCTTCGCAGCATATCAGAACAAGTTCCATTTTGCCATTCATGGACATACGGCCAGTGAACTGATCATGGAGCGTGCGGACGCGAATCAGCCGTTCATGGGACTGACGACCGGAGAGTACCCGACAACGGCCAAAGTGACGATAGCCAAGAACTACATGACAGATACGGAGCTGGATGCGATGCGGAGTCTGGTGAGCGGTTTCTTTGACTTTGCGGAGATGCAAGCCAAGTTGCACCGGTACATGTACATGTCAGATTATATGGCGCTGCTGGAGGATCTGATTCGTGTGAACAAACGTCCGGTGCTGGCAGGAAAAGGGCAAGTGTCGGCAGACCAAGCGAAAGAACATGCGTTGGATGAGCTGAAGAAATTCAAGGAGCGTCGTCTATCTCCGGCCGAGGAGGATTATATGGAGACTATCCGTGCGCTGAATGCGAAAGCGAAGAAAGGGATAGGGAAGAAATAGGTCTAATTAATCACATCACCGTCTCATAATCACACCTCGCTTTCGGGAGAGATATGGGACGATAAGGAAATAGATAATCAATAAATCTAGGTAGGGCATAACTGCCACAATAAAAAATTGCTATTTAAAATGTATGAACTATTAATAAAGAAATCAAATAATAAATAGAAGAAAGATATGTTTAAGAAATTGAATGAAACTATTACTCTAAAAGACAATAAGGGTAATGATTATGTTTTTGACATGTATGCTTATGACACTATGGATGCTGTAGATGAGGCTGTTAAAAATTTTAAACGAGCAGGTTTGTATATCTTCGCCAAGAGATACATTGAGAGTGGGAATAAGTATTTCAGCCTTTCTTATATTGGTGAGACAGGGGATTACTCTACACGAGACTATAGCAACCACCATAAACGTAAGTGTATAGAAAACCATGATTGTAATGAGTTTGGCCTTCGTTTGCTAAAAGTTGATGAAGATACAAGAAAGAAAATAGAAACAGACCTTATAAAAACAAATAATCCGCCTTGTAATGGCTGATTAAAAGGGGAAAATACACTCTGTTTAAAATTATCCAACTTTGAATTTTGAAGTATCTTTATACAAATTTTGAATACAGAGTTAATTGATAGATTGCAGCCTCAACAATCGGCGATTTGCTGTGCAGGAACGAAGAAACATCCCAATAATAGTGTAGTGTATTGGTTGAGTAAATATGGAAATGTATATTCGACCCATAAAGACTCGTTTTATTACCATTCTGGACCATCAGTTTCAGCTGCTGAGCCGTTAAAAGAAAAAATGAAATAATCTATGGAGATGGATAATAATATTGTTGCGTATATCGATTTGTTAGCCTTTTCGAATCATATTCGAGAGAACTCAAGTGATGCCTTAATGGCTATGAATAACTATAATACGATCTTATCTACAAAGTTAAGAGATGAGTTGATAAAACCGTTAGCAACGTATCCAGTAGAATTGCAAGAAATAGCCAAAATGCATTCGATGGATAGTGTTGATTATTTTCTTCCATTTTCAGATTCGGTGTTTTTAATGTCACACGATTGCAATGCGTTCATCAAACAATTAGGTAGTTTCGTGTTGCAATCATTTACAATCACTTCGCATTTTTATAGAGATCCGATCGTTCCATCTAATCCCGAGAGAGGTTATATTAATAATATTTCTATAAAAGATGGTCAGGTGGTTATAGATAAAAATATATGTAATTATTATCCGGCATTGTTTCGGGGTGGGTTGGCTTATGGCGAAGCCTTCCCTATAGAATTTTTGTCAGTACAAGACAAGCAACCATCAAAATCAAAAGTCATCACAGGTGCAGCAGTAGCCAATGCTGTAAAGTTGGAATCCGGAGTAAAAGGCCCCAGGTTGATTTTTGGAGATGATGTATATCAGCAATTAAACACAGATGCGCGTGATTATTGTCGAAAACTTCCGGAGAATCAGAATCTATACGAGATATTATGGCCAGCAATGGTATATATAAAGCAGAACGAACCATATCAATGCGCTCAAGAGATTAGTAAGATGTATGATTTGGTAATTCCTGCATATAAATTATGGAAAGCATATAATCATACTCCTTATTCGGCGCACTATTTTAATTTCATAGAGTTGATTATTGCGTCAACTATACAAATCTTTGACAAAAAGTTCGACTTAAAGAAATTTGCTATGGGAGCTATAGAAAAATGGGTGAATAGTAACGAACTCCAAAATAAAGTCGACATAAATAAATACTAAAGAAAATGAAAATAGATGATGTCATTTTTCGTGAGGTAGAAGACGGGGCACAAGTTGATCCGAGTAGTTTCTGCTATTTTGGATGGGAGGGAACCGGAGCATATGCGTTTGCACGTTATGCAGATGCATATTACGAGAGTGCATGCTCGTTATATGAGAAAATCGCTCAATCTAAGGGACAGTATAGCGTTATTGATAGTTTAGGCATAACGATGTGCTTTTGCTATCGTCATTATGTGGAGCTATATCTTAAGTATATTTATGTGAAGTTTGTCTGCAAAACAGAAGAGGAGTATAAATCGTTCTTAAATATTGGTCATAATTTGGTAGAATTGTGGAAAGCTTCCGTAGATACATTGAAAGCTCAAAAGGAAAGGGTAGGCTCTTCTGTAAATATCAATATCGTCGAACAGTATATCAAAATGATAAATAAGTTTGATAATGAGTCGATGAGTATGCGATATCCAATCAACAAGAAACTCGAGCCGATGCATCCATCTACTCGATTGGATCTACAAAACTTGCGTGATAGGATGGAAGAGCTATATTATGCCCTTAACGGATTGGTATGTGATTTGGATAATCAAATTACAGCAAGTATCGATGAGAAAGAGATAGAAGCATTTAAGCAAAAATATATTGAAATGTCACCATCAGTATCCGCTTTTCTTTCACAAGTAGTGACATTCGTGGATAGAACACCGCGAGAATACTCGCTATCTGATATCCAAAAGATACAGCATCCTGCGCCAGATGAAATTCCGATGACCGTATATGAGGCATATGACGATGATGCCATTATGCTATTTGATATTTTGTTTTATGCTGGACGTGAAATATCGCAGCATAGTGTAACACTACCGAAGGATGATACGTCAAAAATAATAGACGTTATAAAGCTATGTATCATACAAATGAAGCGAGATCATTTTGTTTTCGGTCAACCTAAGAATAATGAGGTTAATATTTATGGTAAATGTGCTTCTGTTGTATATGATAACATCTCTGCTGTAACAGAGATATTGGGACTCGATAAGAATGAGGAGAATGGATTTTCCCTATGATGTAATATGCTAACGATTATGAAACAAACAATAAACGATTGCCGCATAATTGATTTGTGGAGCTAATCCGTAAAATATAACCGGGGATATAACGGTGGAATTGATTGAAGAATGAAGAAATACGATTATTTAATAGTAGGCTCCGGTCTTTTTGGAGCCACCTTCGCCTACCGCGCTAAACAAGCGGGGAAGCGATGTTTGGTGATGGACAAGCGTCCGTACTTAGGCGGCAATGTTTATTGCGAGAACATCGAAGGCATCAACGTGCACAAGTACGGCGCACATATATTCCATACCAACAACAAGGTCGTGTGGGATTTCGTCAATGCCCTTGTGCCCTTCAACCGCTACACCAACAGCCCTGTAGCCAACTTCCACAGCGAGTTATACAATCTGCCGTTCAACATGAACACCTTTGCGCAACTGTGGGGCGTACGCACACCTGATGAAGCCAAAGCCAAAATTGAAGAACAGCGCGCAGATGTAGCCGCCATGCTTGGCGGGGCAGAACCGCAAAATCTGGAGGAGCAAGCATTGCTATTGGTGGGAAGGGATATTTATGAGAAGTTGATCAAAGAGTACACCGAAAAACAATGGGGACGTGACTGCAAAGATCTTCCGGCATTCATCATCAAACGGCTTCCGGTGCGTTTCGTCTTCGATAACAACTATTTCAACGATGCATACCAAGGTATTCCTGTTGGAGGGTATAACAAGTTGATAGATGCCTTATTAGATGGGGTAGAGACGAAAACAAATTGTAATTTTTTCGGGGATGAGTTCTTCGCGCTGTTAGAATCGTTCAACATTCAACCTTCAACATTCAACCACAATCGTGTGCAAGCAGCTCATGCGCTTGCTAAAACGATTGTTTATACTGGACCTATTGACGAATACTTCGACTATCAGTTCGGTCGCTTAGATTGGCGCACGGTGACATTCAAAACGCGCATCGAAGAAACCCCGAATTACCAAGGCAACGCTGTAATTAACTACACCTCGCATGATGTGCCATATACTCGCGTCATTGAGCATAAGCACTTTGAGATGTTTGGCCAAGCTGTTTACGACGCGCCGAAGACGGTAGTAAGCGAGGAATACTCCTCCGAATACAAGCCTGGCATGGAGCAGTTCTATCCGGTGAACGATGAGCGCAACAACGCCATCGCCGACCAATATCGTGTATTAGCCGAGCTGGAGAAGAATGTGATTTTCGGAGGACGATTGGCGGAGTATAAGTATTTTGACATGGCACCGGTGATTGAGAAAGTGCTTAATTTAAATATCTGAGATTATGAAGAAATATAAAATAGGTTACACATCTGGTGTGTTTGATATGTTTCATATCGGACACTTGAATATTTTGCGCAGAGCAAAAGATCAATGTGAGTACCTCATAGTAGGTGTTAGTACTGATGAGGTTGTTGAGTCTTACAAACGTCATAGCCCTGTAATCCCTTTTAAGGATAGGGTAGCTATCGTCGAGGCCATCAAATATGTAGATGAAGTCGTGCCACAAACAACGATGGATAAGATGAAAAGTTGGGAACAAGTACATTTTGATGTAATGTTTCATGGTGATGAGTGGAAGGGTACAGACTTGTATAATAGGTACGAAGAAGAATTCGCTAAAGTAGGTGTTAAAATAGAGTATCTTCCCCATACCGAAGGAATCAATAGTAGCATGCTAAGAGAAAAAATGCAAAAATGACGCAATTGAAGATAAATATTCCCGATTCGTTTTGGAAAGAAGAAGTTCGAGATGGGTATCTTGTTTCTGCCGAAATGAAGAAAGTCTGGGCTGTTGAGTTAGACTTGCTTAACGAGTTCATTAGAGTGTGCAATAAACATAATATTCGATGGTGGGTTGATGCCGGAACTATCTTAGGTGCTGCGCGTCATAAAGGAATGATTCCATGGGACGATGATATTGATGTTATGCTAATGCGAGATGAATATGATCGATTGTGTAGTATTGCCTCTCAGGAGTTTTCTGCTCCTTATTTTTTTCAGACGAGTAAAACCGATACATGTAGTTTAACCGGACATGCACAATTGAGAAAATCGGATACTACTGGAATGGTAACCGTAGAAAAAGACTTAAGGATACCCTATAATCAAGGTATATTCATAGATATATTCCCGATAGATAACATATCCTCTGATAAAGAACTTTTGCGGGATCAAACCGATAGAATACTGCAATATAAGGTGCAAGCATATACATGGGTTCTATGGGGACATGCAAGACCTGTTAATAAAATTAAATATTTCAAATATAGGCTTAAGTTTTTTTTGACATCTGCTGGATTGATATTTAGGAAAGAGAATTATCCTAATTCAGCAGAATTGTTTGACCAAGAAGTGCGCAAGTATAATGGTGCACAAACAGAATATATAGCTAAATTAGTTATGCCTCCATTAAAGCCACGACGAATTTGGAAACGTGAATGGTTTGATGAAACGGTATATCTCCCATTCGAATGGATGCAAGTGCCGGTTCCAAAAGGTTATATAGAGTTACTGGATACTTTTTATGGAGACTGGCATAAATTTGTGGTTGGAACAGCTACACATGGTGGTGTCATTTTTGATACTGAAAAATCTTATACAGAGTATATCAAATGAAAAAGTTTTTTGACATACTAGCATATGTGATCTCGATTATAGCAATCCTTGCTTTTGTTGTTTTTCTTCACGGTTATGGATCTAAAAAAGAGAGTAGGTTGCATGAACGCGTAGTAGAGTGGAGGCAACAGAGACAAAGGCATAAAGAATATCTCAGTCGTCACGAAAAATTATGTGATATTGGTGAAGCGGTTCAAGTCGTACACGCTGCAGATACTTGGTATAAGAAATATCATGTAATACGTCATGCTGGAGGGGGGATAGATGGAAAATACTATTCTAATTCATTAGAAGTTTGGAACTTGTCATACGAAAGAGGTAATAGAGTGTTCGATGTAGATATGGCTTTTACTTCTGATGGACATCTTGTCCTTAGACATTATTGGGGGGATAATCTTGAAGACGATTCATTATGTGCTATATCCCAATCGGAGGTTAAAATCGATGGTAATGGACAGGTACGATATTATAAACCATTTCATGTAATGACGTTGGGTGAATTTATGCAAACAAAGTTATATCGTACATATACTCCACTTACATGTGAAGATATGATTGCATATATGGCTACCCACGAAGATATATATATGTCGTTAGATATGAAAGATGATGTGTTGCAATCCTACGACTATGTGGTAAAGAAGGCTCATGATATGGATGAGTTGAATGTTTTGGATAGAGTTATTGTTTCGCTATATGATGTGGAATTATATGATGAAATAGCGGCTATATATCCATTTAAAAATTGGGTGTTGCGTCAACAATATGTTCACGAACGGAATTATAGTGAATTGTTGCAAGATTGTATTAAATATAATATACCGGTTGTCAATATATCATACTGCTATGCTAATGACGAAGGAGTGCAGTGGTTGCACAATGCCGGGATATACACTTATGTAGCTATATGTGATTATATGTCGGATATGGAGATGTATCAAAGCAAAGGCATATGGGGATGTTGTAGTAATAATCTAAATGAATCAAATTTTTTGAAATATGAATAAGCTTTTAACAATTGTTATTCCAACATATAACATGCAGAAGTTTTTGCCTCGCTGCTTAGATTCACTGATGGTCTCGGAGAATCGTATGGAGTTGATGGAGGTGCTTGTTATTAATGATGGAAGTAAGGATGATTCATCGGCAATAGCACATTCATATGCGGAAAGGTTTCCGTCTACATTCCGTGTTATAGATAAGGAAAATGGTAATTATGGCTCTTGTGTTAATCGAGGGCTAAGGGAGGCTAAAGGCAAGTATTTTCGGATATTAGACGCAGATGATAAATTTGATAAACATTCGCTCGATGTATTTATTAATAGGTTGAAAGATTTAGAGGTAGATGCTGTATTCACTCGTTGTATTCATTGTGATACATCGGATAAGATTATTTCAGACAAACCGATACCCGAGAATATTCCGGTAGATAGTGTAATCGATGCTACTCAGTTCGATGCCGTGTCAATGGGGTACTGGCCTTTTATAATGCATATGGTAACATACAAAACATCTGTGTTGCGAAGTGTAAAACTTACCTTGTCTGAAGGAATCAGTTATTCTGATAATGAATTTGTATTTTACCCTTTGGAGAAAGTAAGTACGATGACGTTTATAGATATTCCGTTATACTGGTACACGATTGGTCGAGAAGGGCAGACAATGACACCCAACTTGATGAAGAAGCGGGTAAAACATTTTGAGATTATATTAGATAAGATGTTGAATTATTTGGAGGCTAATAGAAATTCCATCAATACATCTATTTATACTAATCAATTAGGTATTGCTTTTTCTATGATGCATTGGATGTATTCATTACTTTTAAGTTCTGATTTGGATGACGAATCTACAAAATTGATAGATAAATTGGAAGCATATGCCAATAACGTTCCGGGATTATATCAGTGCACGAATGAGATTGATAAATACGGTTTTAAATATGTAGAATATTGGAGGAGAACAAAAAGGACATTAAGCAATCCGATTGTAAGGGTAATATTACAATGGAATAGAGTAAAAAGAAAATTGATCCGTAGATAGAATAAACTCAAATAATAGATGGAACAACTGCGTAATAATACGGTTTCATATGTTAAAGCTATTGGCATAATACTGATGGTGATAGGTCATATTTTATCCAAAGGCTGTATTGGTCATAGTTTTATCTATGCGTTCCACATGCCGTTGTTCTTTATCATGAGCGGATATTGCTTTAAGGAGAAATATCTTGATGATGCGAAACTGTTCGTGCTGCGAAAGATAAAAGGGATATATTTGCCGTTTGTGCTATTTGCATTGCCGTTCCTTGCGCTGCATAATGTCTTTTGCTCGTGGTATTTCTATGAACCGGACTGGTTGTACGGCTGGAAAGACTTTGCTTGGAATGCCGGACGCATCGTTACACGCATGAGCATGAATGAAGGCTTGTTAGGTACGTTCTGGTTCCTGAAGGAGTTGTTCTGGGGTAGCTTGATATTCTATATTATGATGCGATTGCTGAAGGGCAATATTATATCGACAATGATAGGATTGTTTGCTATTGCAGAACTAATGTGCGTGTTTGGATTGCAAGTGCCATACTTTACCATATCGTATAACTCGGTATATGCGGCATTCTTTATTGCTTGCGGGTATTTGTGGAAAGTAAGGAGTGAGAGAATTAGCGAATTAAGAAATGGTTGGAAATGGATGTTGTGTATAATAGGAATAGGAGCTTTAGTCGCAGAATTGATTTGGTCGCCTCAGATTGGTATGCTGGGCAACATTCCGATATCGCTTGTATATTATGCTATACCGGCTATTGGGACAACAATGATGGTATTTTATGCGTGCCGTTGGATAGAATCGCGATTGCCTAATATGATTAGTAGACTTGTTCAGTTTGTGGGGAATCATTCGTTGTCTATAATGGCGCTGCACTTTACGGCATTTAAGTTGGTGTCGCTTGTATTGGTAAAGGCGCATCATATGCCGATAGAACGATTAGTGGAATTCCCTGTGGTGCGAGAATGCGCGAACGGGGGGGGGGCAATATTATTATACACGTTCGTCGGTGTTTGCTTCCCCTTAGTATGCGCATGGCTGTGGCAACGGGGTATTGAAAGGATGAAGGAATGAGAGAATTAGTGAATGAGAGAATTAGAGTATGAATAGTAAAAACAAAATATTAATCTCCGTTGTCATACCGTCTTACAACCGAGCTGATACGGTGGGGCAGACGATTGAAAGCATCCTCGCGCAGAAGGTAGATGCCGATATGGAGATAGTCATTGGCGATGATTGCTCGACGGATAATGCGCGAGAGGTGCTGCTGGCATACAAGGAGAAAAATCCGGATATCATCCGATTGATTTTCCACGAGCAGAATGTGGGTCTGGGTGCCAATTGGGCTACGTGTGTGAAGGCATGTCTCGGTAAGTATATCTGCAATTGCGATAACGATGATTATTGGCATAATCCGCATAAGTTGCAGATTCAGCTCGATTATATGGAGAGCCATCCAGAGAGCAATATCTGCATCACGAATCACCGTACGCATAATCGTACTACCGGGGAGATAAAAGAGGTACAAGTAACGTTGGATCATGATGACATTCAGATGCAATGCTATCATGGTGGGCATTTTTGCAATGCTACGATTATGTACCGTGCGGACTTTATGAAAGCACATTTGGATTTAGATGAGTTCATCAAGCGCCGTTTTACATTGCAAGACTGGCCAGCATGGGTGATCTTGTCTGCATACACGGATATTGATCTGTTGCCGGAATCTACTGCAACATTTGGAATAGAGACCGTTTCTATAACACGACCGGATAGTGTAGAGCGATTAGCAAAGCGATATGAAGGAGATAGAGAAGTTTGTCGCTATTTGGGGGAGTTATTTCCTGATAAGTTTCCTTATTCGGATGAGATGTGGATGCGATACTCGGCTGGGAGGCTTCTCGCTAAAGCTTATGATGTGGGGAATTATGAAGCCGCGAATAAATATGGAAAAATATATAGGCATGGAATGCGCTATGTCTGTTCGCTTAATAGAGCGTTTTTCAGAATATATAGGTGCTTGAAAAAGGTTAGATAATGTATATTCGTAATACATATAGGATGCATGGTGGCGGTTCTTGGCGTGCTCGTATGATGCATACGTTCGGTATGGATACCATGATGCCGTTGAGAAAGGGTGAGTTGACAATCCCTAGTTGGGTCGTCGGTAAGTCTGTGATTTTCTATTTTATTGCCATGATAGCTTGTCTCGGCGCATTTGGATATGTGCCCGAGACGGATTTTATGGTTGTTTCTGGTTTATCCGTAATACTCTTTTTCTACGGTGGCGCTGCGATGTCGCGCAGTTATTGTCATACTCGGGAAAAAGCATTCCTTAGAAATGTATATCTTGTAGGATTGATAGTGCGGTTGATATGGCTATTTTATTGCTATTTTATATTTAATGAACCCCACTTCGGAGCGGTATATGGTGAAACGGCTGATGTAGAATGGTATTTGCCATTTGCTAAGGATATTTCGCTATGGTTGTCTGGTAACTATTCTGGAGGTTTTTCTCATGTACTAAGTGTTCATTCGGCGGCCGTTGATGATATAGGTTATCCGATGTGGTTGGCCATAGGATACTTGTTCTGGGGAGATTATAGTGATGTCTTTATCCCAATGTTAATCAAGTGTTTTGTTAGTGCCTATTGCGCGATATGTATCTATCATGTAGCGAAGCGGCATTTTGGCGATGGAACAGCGCGTATGGCAGCGATCTTTGTTTGCCTTAATCCTAATATGATTTATTGGTGTGGCAATATGTTTAAGGAGTCCGAAATGGTATTCCTATGTTGTGTGTTTGTAAATGAAGTGGATAAGGCATTTTCTTCTAATAGATTTGATTTCAATGCACTATGGCCTGGCTTGTTGGCGGGTTTCTCTCTGTTCTTCTTTCGTGCGGCTTTAGGTATAGCGGCTTTTGTAGCGGTGTTCGCCCATATTGTCATGGCATCGCAACGTGTCATGAGTGCCGGTAAGAAAATTATAGCCGGTGTCTTGGTCGCAATAACACTTCTTGTCGGCATGGGGGATAGTTTGCGTACCAAAACGGAGAAAATTTTTGAATCAGCACAGGCTGGTACTGATCAAAAAGCAAATATGGAGTGGCGTTCGGAACGTGAAGGTGGAAATGCCTTTGCTAAATATGCCAGTGCGGCTGTTTTCGCTCCACTTATTTTTACGATTCCATTCCCGACCTTCAATGTGGCATACGAAAGGCAAATTCTCCAGATTCAGTTAGGTGGTGGTTCATATATCAAAAATATTTTCTCCTTCTTCGTTATTATGGTACTATTTATATTGCTTATTAGCGGAGAGTGGCGACGACATGTATTCATAATAGCATACACTTGCGGATATATTGGGGTTCTCGTGTTGAGTAACTTTGCCCAGTCCGGACGCTTCCACATGCCAATCTGGCCGATGCTCCTCTTGTTCGCGGCGTATGGCATACAATTAGCAAAATCTAAACCAAGAATGCGCAGATTATTCATGATGGTACTTGCTCTTGAAGTGGTGGCTTGCATAGCCTGGAACTGGTTTAAGTTGGCCGGGCGAGGAATGGTATAATATAACAAAACGATATATGAGAAATAAAAAACTAATAAACATTTATTTGGGACATCCTGCACATTTTCACCTGTTTAAAAATGTGATTCGTAATCTGCAAGCAGATGGTTACGAAGTGGATGTCCTCATCAAGAAGAAAGAGAACCTCGAGCAGTTGCTGCAAAATGCCGGTATGCCGTACTATAACATCCTCCGTGAAGGACGCAAGGATTCGAAGATCGGTATTGCATTAGGTGTGTTCAAACGCATATGGCGTTTATTCTGGTTTGTTGTCAAGCGGCGTCCTATACTCTTAGCAGGAACGAGTGTGGAGAACTCCTACGTCGGGCCGCTGCTGCGCATACCGGCAATCTATGTCGGCGAAGATGATGCAGCGGCTACGCCTACCGAGACCAATGTCTGCTATCCCGGAGCGAAAGATGTTGTGACACCATTCTCCTGCGATGATGGCAAATGGGCATACAAGACTACCAAATATCCGTCGTACCATGAATTGGCGTATCTGCATCCAAACCATTTCACTCCCTCAGCCGACATCGTTCGCCAACAAGGTATCAATCCTGACAAACCCTATGCCATCATGCGATTCGTGAAGCTCAAAGCCAACCATGATGATAACATCAAAGGTATCAACCTGCAAGTGGCATTGCGTCTCGTTGAGATCATGAAGCCGCACATGGATATTTATATCACCAGTGAGCGAGAGTTAGAACCCGAACTGGAACCGTATCGTATAAAGATCAACCCCATATACATGCACGATGTTATGGCATACGCATCGTTGTACGTAGGCGACAGTCAAACCATGGCAGCAGAAGCGGGAGTATTGGGCGTTCCGTTCGTGCGGTTCAATGATTTCGTGGGTCGGATTGGTTATCTGCGTGAATTGGAAGATAAATACGAACTCGGTTACGGCATTCATGCCACACCGCTTGCTGCTGATTCCGACATTCGCCGCAATGATGGTTCCGTCCAACCGAGTGGGGTAGAGGAACTCTATCATCGCGTCGAGCAATTAGTGAACATGCCGATTGAGGAACGCCGCAAAGTTTGGGCTTCTCGTCGCCAACAGATGCTGGACGATAACATCGATGCGGCTAAGTTCCTCACTTGGTTCTTGGAGAACTATCCTGAATCAGCATACAAAGTAAAAACGGTGAATGCATCTGGTGGTAAAGATTTCTGGAAACAATTCAAATAAAAGTATTTTTCGATTAACCTTTTTTTGATTATATAAATACATTTCTTCTATGAGAATCTTAGAAGTAAGCCGATATAAGAATAACTTTGCTGACCATCAGTTGCCGTTCGTTACCGAGCAAGGCGAAGCTATTCGTGCACTGGGACATGAAGTGGACTATTTCTTGGTGAAGGGAAATTATATCAAAGCCGTAGGAGCACTGAAAGCAAAAATCCGTTCCTTCCAACCCGACATCGTTCATGCGCACTTCGGCCTTTCAGCCATCACGGCTGAACTGCAATCCTTGGTCCCTGTCGTCACAACCTTCCATAACGGCGAGACGCTGAACTGGCATGTCAATCTCATGTCCTCTCTTATGTCGCTCCGTGCCAAGCATGTCATCTATGTGGCGCAACATATTCGCGACTTGTCGTACTTCAAGGCTCGCCACTATTCCATCATCCCCTGCGGCGTTCCCATGGACCAGATGACGATCGTGCCGCAATCCGAAGCGCGGCGTCAACTCGGCTGGTCACCCGACAAAAAATACATCCTCTTCGGTGGCGCCTTCTCCAACACCCGCAAGAACTACGCCCTCCTCCGCGACGCCGTTGCCCAGCTTGGATCATTTTCAACCACCCCCGACTCCCAGCTTGGATCATTTTCAACCACCCCCGACTCCCAGCTTGGATCATTTTCAACTCCCTCCGACGCTTTACTTGGTCCTTTTCACTCCCCGTCCAACCCTCAGCTTGTTCCCCAACTCACAAATAATTCTTCAAATAACTCACAAAAGGAACAAGCTAACCCCCAATCTGACGCTTTAGCTTGTTCCCCAACTCAACAATCCTCCCCTTTAGCTTGTTCCTTATCTCCTGATTCTGCTTCAAAAACGCAACTTGGGGAACAAGGTAACTCACCGCTCACCGCTCACCACTCACCGTTACCTCCCATCGAGATCATCGAGATGAAAGGCCTTTCCCGCGCCGAATGCGTTCTTAGAATGTGTGCCTGTGATTTGTTTGCTCTCCCCAGCCATAGCGAAGGAAGTCCGCAAGCACTTAAAGAGGCAATGGCTTGCAATTGTCCCTGTCTGGCAACCGACATCGCCGATGTGCGTTATCTCTTTGGCAACGAGCCTGGACATTGGATATTGCGCAATCCGCGAAAAACGCATGAGCGGTGGGATGGGGATGAACATTCGTTAGATGAAATGGTAGAGTTGCTGAAGGAAGCACTTGCTTTTGAAGGTCGAACGAACGGAAGAGAGCGGATACTTGCTTTGGAGTTATCCAACGAGCAAGTCGCGCAACGCATTATTCAAATATATGAGTCTGTTTTAAAAGAATTTAAGTGATTGTGCCCAGTTCTTGACCTATTTTATAGAAAACTACCCGCAGAGCGCAGAGCAGACACGGAAGGCAGACGCAAACTTTTGGAAGCAATTCAAATAAGGTATATTGTGTCCTAAAAAGTAATGATGATACATTTATTGACAATATGGTTAGATAGGATATTTGAGGCAAATTATCCAATTATCATCCAAAGATGGGTATTCCCTTTGGTAATAGCAATGTTATCATTGGGATTACCATTGTTGATAAACACGCTTCAACGCATAGAGGCTAATTATAAGACGCATGGAATAAGTTTGCTGCTGATGAGGACACGCTGGGCAAAGGCATATATTATTAGTATCATTGCCATGGTAGTTAGTGTGATTGTTTATTTGCTTCAACTGCCAAGAATAGTAGATGTTAATGAGTGGTGCAATGCTCTTATTAATAACTCTGCAGCTATATTATTGTGTTTAGGTTCCACAGCGCTGCTGATAAGTATGTTGGGGCTTGTGTACAATATATGGAAATATACAACTAATACTTCCGGGATGTATCAATTGGCGAAGGATGAAATGGAATCCTATTTCAAGACAAGCAAGAGCCAAGGAAAGGATAACGGTTTGACATATTTCCTATCAATAGTTGAGGTGGCTATTAAAGATGATAGTAGCGGTTTATTTGACACCATACTAAAAGACTATAAGGGATGTATTAAAGCATATAGAGATGCAATTATTGAAAAGCATCCGGATGAAAAGGATCATTTGTTAATTGAGTATCCGGAAAGCCTTCTGAAGGGCATCTATCAATTATCAGAGCGTTGCTTGACAGATAAATGCAATGTAATCGTACAAGAGCGGTTATATTGTTTAATTCGTGAAACAGTCTTTGAGTTTCCATTTTCGATGGAGCACAAGCCGAAAGTGGGGTTGAGCGAGGCTTCGATCGTTGTGCTATGGGAGATACTGATGCTCGCAACAAAGAATAAATGTATAGAGTATGCGAAATTGTATTGGGCTACCATCTATGAATATGCTACCATGCTTTATCATGCTCCATATTCTCCTGATGTGGTATTGATGGCAAGTGCGTATGATAGAGATAAATTTCAATTAGAGCGTGAATTAATCACCTTTTCTCATTTCATCTGGCAAGCATATTTATATGAAAGAAAAGAATATGAGTTGCTGAAATTTGCACTGGAGTACTATAATTGGGGTGCTGATGTGGTGGAGTTGGATTATCATTTCTCGGGTAATGCTGTCGGAATATATCTATCCATAGAGGAGTATCTGCCGAATATAAAAGCAGGGAGTAGTATTTCAGGTCCAGATTCGATAGTACAGGCATTCCCATGCTATGAAATTCGCTCACATAGTGAGATATACAAGCAATATCTAATGCTAGCGAACTATACATCGTTTATCATTAATAAAGATTATAATTTATACAAAGGAGTTCCTTATTACGATTTTAAAGAAGTTAGCACCAATAGAATAAGGACAGTGAGCAATTTGAGATGGGCACTACGTAATCAGAAGAAGGGGGAGCCTATTTCTATATCCGGAACATCAATTGAGACAGTGATGAACGATAGTGAGATAGAAAGTTTCATGTGGTGCATAGAAAAGAAAGATGACGCAGGAGAAAATGAGTTTATCGCTGCGACATCGAGTCGTTCTGATATCATAGCTCAGGTATGGGTGCAGGTATATCATAATTTAGACTTTGAGATTCCACGGAATAATCATCTATGGATGTTGAATAATAATGCTTCTGCAATAAAACCGGAGGGAGACAATGTGCAGGCTATCGCAGCATTTATCCAAAAACCGAAGCAGAAATTCATATATACACAGAACAAATTAGTCTATTATACATTTGGCTCGGATTTGAGTAGTGCGTTTATAAGAAAAATTGACGAAGCGGTTGCGGTAATGTTATGTAGCGCGAAGAGGGATATAGTTATACAAACGGTACATGAGATTGACGTGCCGGATCATCTTGCAAAGCGGAAGACGAATGAGCGATGGGTTTTGTTCTTTTCCAGTGATAATCCAAAGTATCCGGAAGAGTTAGCGGCAAAATGGGAATGGATATATGAGCCACAGCGCAGATTTATGTCGTCAAAAAATGCGAATATGAAGCATGTAATCAAATGTATACCGATAAATTCCAACGATGAACGAGTACAGATGTTGATAGGACAATTATGGATGATGTCGATTGATGCGATGCCGCAGATAGCATTTGTGGAACAAGAAATACGTGGGGACAAAAAGCGTCTTGGAGAATATTATCCATTACCAACGACATCGTCAAAACGAGGACATGCATTTAATCGATTGCCATTGTACTGCGAGAATGAAACAATTGAAGAAGCTAATGGTTCTTACAAAGAGAAATTGCAATTATCAGCGATCGTGAAACTTGATATCCACCCCGAGATGCATGCTGACGTTATACAAATGGACTCTGTGAGTATAGAGAACGGAGAAGAAGACCATTTTGATATAAAGGATGAGACGAAAAGGATTTGTGAATGTCCCATTGAAACTATAATTATAAAGATGGTACGTTGGATTTTAAAGCCACGTAGCAATAAGAGGCTATAAATATTATGAGTGGATTAAATTCTGGATTGCTTGGCACAACCGGATATAAATTATAATAGATGATTGTATGATTAAAAGAACTTGGTGCGTAAAGAGGCGTATTGGCATTCGTTGGTCTAGACGTTGGTGTGTTAAAATATGCAAGAAAGGATGGATCTGGATTACGAATTGGTTTGCAATAAAGAAAGCAAATATTCAGGAGAGAATACGCGCAAAAAGACGCAAGAAAGCGCAGAAAAATGTGTTGGGTGATAATCGAGTATTATTATCGCCTATGATTTTATCATCCAAATCATGGAATAGAATAGACCAATACAGATACAATCTGGTTAATGAACTACGGAATGCGATAGATAGCAATAATTGCAATAATATTGCTATCACCGGTGTCTATGGTTCGGGAAAGAGTTCTATTATACAGACGTATTTGGCAGAAATGTCCTCTTGCTTTCGAGCAAGAAAAGTGCTGACACTATCTTTGTCCAATTTTATGGATCAAGTAGAAAAAGGAGAAGATACAGCATATGAGAGGACGATTGAGAATAAGATCTTTCAACATATATTATTCAAAGCGAACGAGGAAAAGACTGCGCAATCTCATTATAAAAAGATAGCTAATATCTCCAGAAAAAGAGCATTTGGAATAACCCTGCTTTTAGTGTGGGTTGTTGTATGTTTTTTTATTGTATTTTTCCCGCAGCGCATACTATCATTAAAATATATAAGCGATTTATATGCATGGGTTCATTCATTAGGAATATACAGATGGATTCACGGATTTGTGTATATAGGCGCAATAGCCTCCATGATATATGCCTTGATTCGGTGTGTTGTTTATACGATACGTAGAATAAAAAAGATTCGAATTAAGGGCGTAGAAGTGGAAAAACTAAAGGTGAATTTCGAAGAAAATACGAAGACACCATTTAATGAACTATTGGATGAGATATTGTATTTCTTTCGAGCCGGTGGTTATGAAATCGTAATATTTGAAGATTTGGATCGAATCGCTAATCCAAAAAAACTCTTTCTGAAATTACGCGAGATAAACCTATTATTGAACGACTCTGATTATTATAAGCGAAACAATGAGCATATCAAGTTTATCTATGCGATACGGGATGATTTATTTGAGAGTGATATACGGACAAAATGTTTCGACTATATTATACCTGTCGTTCCGGTAGTGGATAAATACAATGCAGGGGACTATCTGATTAAACATTACGGGAAGACTATCATGCAATCAATTGGCACTCGTAACTTGAACGTTCTAGGTTTGTTTATCCGCGATAAGAGGGAGTTGAACAACATCATCAATGAATATACGATGAGCCATGAGGCTTTTATCGATGACACTACATCACCTAAGAAATTATTAGCACTTCTAGTGTATAAGAATGCGTATCCAAAGGATTATGCAGCAGCATATCGGAAAGAGGGCTGCTTGTATGCTATTTTCGATTCAGAGAACAAGAAGGAGTTTTATGAGCAAGTAATAGATGATATTCTACGAATCGACGAGGATAGGGAAAAAGAGATACTGAGATTGGAAGGAATCATTGCAACGTATAGGGGCGATATCTTAAATGTGCTCAAGAAGGGACGCATCACGCGTATGCGTTATAAAGGAGAAGATTACCCGATAGATGAATTCCTAACAAACGATTCACTTTATATAGCCTTTGTTAATAACAAGATCGAGAGTTACAAAGATGCAGACAATGTACGACATCCATATAAGTATGAATATACGCAATTAGCAGAAGAGGCTCATCCGGAGGAAGATGTGCTAGTTATCCTAAATGAGAATGCCGCTAAAATAGCCAAGTTAGAGCAAGATAGAAATGAACTACAACTTAAGATTGAGAAAAAGAAGACAGCTAGGATAAGTGCGCTGATAAAAGATCAGGACTCCAAGAAGGTTCTAGAAATTATCAAGAAGATATGTGCTGAATCCTACAAAAAAGAAGGATTGGATGCGGAGCAACAAGAGCAGCATGCGAAACTGACGTTGACATTCTTGAGAGAGGGGTTCATTGCCGAAGACTATGCTACGTATATGTCTTTGACGTACGAGGGTACGCTGACGGATAATGATTTTAAATTTGTACATGCAGTATTACAGGACATCGCATTGAAATATCATCAACAGATAGATAATTGCAACGCAGTAATACAACATCTGAATAGCGATGACTACCAGAAGCAGAGTATTTTAAATGACACATTATTAGATTATCTTCTGCCAATGAAGGATAATGTCAATTTGCGAGACGTAATAGAGGTTGCACGTAAGGATTTTGAGTTTATATTACACTATGAGGCGAAAAGCAAACATAGAGGCAAGTTCATCCAAAAGTTGTTTGACCATTGGAAAGGTGTTGTGACTGCAATAGCCGCGATTGCCAATGATACAAAAACGCGAGATGGCATGCTGAGGCTGTATTGGGAATGGGCACCAAAGGACGTAGTATTGGAAGAATCAGAAAAAGAGTTTTTGGAAGAAAGATATGACTTTGTATGCCAAAATATATCCTCGTTTAACACTGCAAAGTTAGGGCAGTTTGTTCGATATTATAATTTGAGGTTTGTTCGACTCGTACCACCTGTGGAGAGTACTCAAGCATTGTTTGAATACGTGGCGGAGAATTGTCATTTTGCAATAAATGTTGAGAATCTACGCATTATATTTGGTGAAGAATTTGACAATGCGGCATATTCTCAGATTTACAAGGGTAAGAAGGAAGTACTTGAGTATATATTCCCTAAGTTCAATGCATTGCTTGATAAGGTGCCTGAGACATCTGTGCATGAGGAACCGGAAACGATAGTACGGTTGCTTAATGAAGCGGAGATGAATTTTGAGAAGTTGTTGGCGTATCTTGATAAGCAGGAAGCGCAAATTGATCTAAAAGACGTAAAAGACAACGAGTGCATATCTGATCTGCTGCAGAAGACAAAACTTGTGCGACCGACTTGGGACAATGTGGGAAATGCATACAGCAGAGTATCCATAGAAGAAAATGCGATCATTGCTCAGTTTGTAAAAAATAATGTCGATACGTTGGTTCAAAGCGAATGTAACTGCAGCAATGCGGATAAAGTAGAAGAGATGCTGTTGTTAGTAACGAATGTGTTTACAAATGAGGAATATGAGCGTATTGCGGACTGTTTTACCAAGAAAATGGGGCAGCCGGAATTAGAGGGCATGGAAGTCCCGGACGAGCATATGCGGATTTTAATCGGTAAGGGACTATTGGTGTTTGATAAGGATACATATGAATGTATAGAGACGAATTATTCGACACAGGTTTTTGCGGCATATGTAATAGCTAATTTTGCTGCCTTTATGAAAGACGATGAAATAACTGTGAATGAAAGCAATGAGCTTGGAATAGAGATTTTAAATTCCGAATTGAGTCTTGATAAGAAAAGGCAATATATGGAGGTGCTCCCATTTGATAAAGATGAGAGGAAAGCAGAGGAATATGCAAAACGATATTGCATTACTTACGAGCAAATAGGAGACTTTAGCGGAGCGGATAAGGATGCCCTTGTTGATGCAATGAATATGTATCAAGAGGAAGGTAGTTGGTTTGTGAAGATATCAATTGTTAATCAATACAACCGAACAAGGCCATATGACAAAGAGTTTGAGAAAAAGCTGCTCGATTCATTAGGTGGAGGCTATGTCAAGTTGAGTCAGTTAAAGGGTAAGGAGAATTATGATGACAATGAACAGAATCGAGAACTATTGGCGTTCTTAGAGAAAAAGGAATATCCTTATATATCGACGGTGTTCCCCCCATCTAATGGGCATATTAAGGTGACATTTAGGACCATATTAAAAGAATCGCTAATATAAAAGGCCATGTAGGATAAGAGGCAAAAAAGATGTAATAGAAATGGAACTATTTGATTTTTCGCAATACTCATTTGGGATAGCGGCGATACAAGGTGTTGTCGCGGTTATCACATTCTTTGTTACCAATTGGCTCGGAGGGCATACACCGGTTGATAGGGGATATGTGACTCTATCGCTGATTGCTGCAGATGATACGATGCCGGCATTTAACTTTGTATTCAAGACATTGACTCCATTGGTGCAATACATATTGTTTATTGCGCTATTTCAATTAGTAACGCCACTGGCATTCCTGCTAGCCAATAATTACATGATAATTGTTTACTACTGGTTCCTACGAGGATTATATTATATTTTGCGCGGAGCTTTCCATTTGGCAAACTGGCCGATATTCTTTCTGTATATGATTGTGTCGGTAGGTATAGCAATATGGATTTATAGTTTTGCAGAGAGTGTAGATAGTATATTACCGGGTAAAGAGGCATTGCGAGATCAATTATGGATACTGATAGCGATATTCGTATATCAGGTAGTTAATGGACTTCGAATCAACAGAAAAGGGACTGAGGACAGGAAACATCGGTACGCATTACGCAAATACCATGAGTTTAAGAAGAAGTACTCGGAGGTGGTGGATGCAAATTGCGAGTATGTGGTGGATGCTGATTTGCTTTATGCTATCATGATTGTGGAGAACTACAACCGTCCTCCGTTGGTTAGGATGGTTGAGAACCTGAAGTTCCGTATGACGCATAAGCGGATGTCGTTAGGGATAATGCAGGTGCAGACAGATAAGATGATTGATGATAAGGAATCGATAAAGCAAGCCGCAGAAATAATCGCAAAATTGAGAGAGGAATATATTCAAAATCGTGAAAAAGAATCAGAGTCATTGGGAGTGTTAAGCGCATACGTGTATACGATGGCAGAAAGATATATTGGAGGTAGTTGGGAGTATGCCAATGATGTGCGTGAGGTATATGAAGTAATCAACTCGATGCAGATAAAAGAAGCATATAATGTCAAGCTTAAAGATGTGTTAGCGTATTAGATGCCGGATTAAGTCCGGCACAAAGGAAGAAAGAATTAAGATAAAGCGGTATGGCAAAGATTGTAGTACAACAAACACCGGTAACGGTGATTACAGATGCAGGTAACGATTATATCTGCTTGACAGACATGGCAGGAGCCAAGAATAACGAGTCTCGTGCAGCAGACATCATCAAGAACTGGTTGCGCAATCGTTATACGATTGAGTTCCTTGGTACATGGGAGCAGATACATAATCCGAATTTTAAAGTGGTCGAATTTGACCACTTTAGAAAACAAGCCGGATTACCGAGCTTTGTGATGAGTGTGTCCGAATGGATTGAATCGACGAATGCAATAGGCATCATCGTAAAGAAAGGACGTTACGGAGGTACGTACGCACATAAAGATATCGCATTTGAGTTCGGTTCGGCCATCAGCGTGCCGTTTAAGTTGTACCTGATCGAGGAGTTTCAGCGACTGAAAGAGAAAGAGCAGAAGGCATTAGGGTGGACAGCAAAACGTGAGTTGGCGAAGATAAACTACCATATTCATACGGATGCCATCAAGGAGAACCTGGTGCCGCAGGAGATAGATGCTTATCACCGTTCGTTAATCTATGCAAACGAGGCAGATGTGCTGAATGTGGCGCTGTTTGGAAGCACGGCCAAGGAATGGCGCGATGCGCATCCGGATGAGAAGGGCAATATACGCGACTATGCGACGATAAATCAGTTGATTTGCCTGAGCAATATGGAGAACCTGAATGCGGTGTTTATCAACGAGGGGATGCCGCAACAGGAACGGCTGCACAAGCTGAATCAGATAGCGATACAGCAGATGCGTGTGTTGGAGACAGAGGCGAGTCGGAAGATGCTGACAGAGTAGGGACGTTTTAAAGTGGTCGATTTTGACCACTTTGGAAAGTGTTCTTTAATCGAGCATTATCCCGCCTCCATCACAGAGACGAAGAACGCTACGCAGAAGGACGCGGGGAGTGAGTTTTGGAAGAGGTTTAAGTAGAGGATTTCTGTCCTCTACTTTTTTTCTCCTTCACCCTCATTCGTCCTTTTACCTTGGATGCTTTTGAAATTTACCTTGGATCATTTTGATTCGTCTTTCCCTTTAGCTTGGATCATTTTCAGCCCCGTCCAACCCTCAGCTTGTTCCCCAAGTACCAGATAAATCTTCAATTTCTGAAGATAGGGAACAAGTCAACCATCTCGATTCATCTTTAGCTTGTTCCTTTTCTCAAAATAACTCCACAATTAATTCACAAAAGGAACAAGCTACCCCCTCCATGCAACCCAAATCTGAACCCTGGTGGATCTCCGGTGGAGTGGAGGACTGCATCGCTTGTGCCGAGTATCTCGCCTCTCCGTCCTTCGACACCGCATCCTACGCCCAGCGCCACAAAGCATGGCTGGCTACGAAGATAGATTGCACTGCCTTCTTGACTTATTTTATTGAGAATTATCCCTCGTCCGTTGCAGAGACAAAGAATGCCAACGAAGAGTTTTGGAAACGGTTTAAGTAGAGTAGGTATTGGGGTGTTTTTAGTACATTTGTAGATGGAGACTTGTTCCCCATCTACTTTTATTTAATCATTTTTACTCACTTAGGGAACAAGCTATATGTTTGACTTGTTCCTTTTAGGTAGTATAAAATTACTATTTATATATGTTAGGGAACCAGCCTCATCTCCGGCTTGTTCCCTATCTGTGTTATTTCGAATTATTAATCTCACTTGGGGAACAAGCTATATTCACCACTGACTTGTTCCCTAACGGTGACAAAATGTATTTACCTTGTTCTCCTCCATTACATTCTGTCGATTATTTAAGAAATTCTCCTTTTAGCCAATAAAATTTGTATATATCAAATTTTTTTTGTACCTTTGCGCGGAATTTAGAAGTGAGCATATGAGCAGACTAAGCAAGCCTTTGAACAAAGTGCGTATCACTGCAATGCGGCAGACGGTTTATACCGACTTGATGGAGCGATTTGAGAATCCCATTGAGCATGCTTGTTCCATCCATGAGGGACAGCAGTGGATCTCTGTCGATGGTCGTTGTCCTGATGGCTTATGTCCGGCAGCTTGGGAGACGATGCGTCCGTTCGTGGAGTCTCTTGCGCGTGGCAAAGGCAACTTCTACGATGGGTGGATGAAGAACCCCATGAGTGCGATGATCAGTTGCAATGATGGTTTCCGGCCGACGAGTTTCTACATTGAGGCGCTTGAGGATCCGGAACTGGCTCCATATAAAGACACCATCAATCCGCAGGAGCTCAAGCTTAAGCGGAAGAGAGCTGATGAGAAATGGCGCATTGAGCAGCTGGTGCGTATCATCGGCAAACAGGTGTTGCCGCGGCGACAGATCATTGCGGACTTGGGCATGCGGCAGAAGAGTCGTCGGAGTTTGATTGATCATTATTTCGGTCCGGCTCGGAAGCAGGAATACATTTGCTTTGCGTATCCTAATTCGCCCAACAAACCCGAGCAAGCCTACAAACTCACAGCCAAAGGATTGGAACTGCTTGCGAAGTTGACGGAGGATGGGGAAGAGTGAAAGTTTCGTAAATTGCTCTTTATCGTTGCAAAAATCATTTTTATAGACGAATTTCTCATGTATGTTTGCATATGTGAGATTTTTTTTGTAATTTTGCAGCTGCAAAATTGATTTGAAATGCATATAACATTGATTGCAGGGGCGAGACCCAATTTTATGAAGATTGCTGCGTTGGTGCATGCGATTGACGCGGCACGGCAGCAGGGTAAGGATGTGCAGTACCGGTTGGTGCACACGGGGCAGCACTATGACAAGAACATGAGCGATACGTTCTTTGAGGAGCTGGGTATTCCGGCTCCGGACGTGAACCTCGGTTGCGGTGGCGGCACACAAGCCGAACAGACAGCGGCTATCATGGTGGAGTTTGAGAAAGACCTGATGGCGCATCCGACGGATGTGGTGTTAGTGGTGGGCGATGTGACTTCGACCATGGCATGCTCAATCGTGGCGAAGAAGCTGAACACGAAGGTGTGTCACGTGGAGGCTGGAATACGCAGCTGGGACTTGACGATGCCAGAGGAGATCAACCGCATGGTGACAGATAGTCTGGCGGATTATATGTTCACTACATCAGACGTCGCGAATGCGAACTTGGTTCGCATGGGAGCGACGCTGATGAATGATATTTATAGTAAAACAAAAACACGGCATCTCCAGTCACTTGACAGCGACTTACCCGAAACAACTCCTCAGTCTGCTTGTATGCAAGCATCCAGACAAACTGAAGACTTGTCTTGTGTGGCTGGTGAACAGCAAGATGCCTCACAAAAACACGCTTCGCTCACAAAAAACATCAAAAACAGCCATGCGGATGAACGAGTTAAGCAACAAGTATGGTTTGTGGGGAATGTGATGATTGATACGCTGTTGGCGAACAGGGCACGGTTTAGGAAGCCGGAAGTGTGGGATGCGTTGGGGCTGAAAGAGCAGCAGTATATCGTGATGACAATGCACAGGCCTGCGAATGTGGATGAGGAGAACCATCTGCGTGCGCTGATGGAGCAGATCATCGCGAATGTGGAAGGTTTGCCGATTGTGTTCCCGATACATCCACGTACGGCGAAGATTTTCTATAATCTCTGGGGCGATGAGGCACATGTGGCACAACTGTTCCCGAACTTGCATATCGTTGAGCCGATGGGTTATCTGGAGTTCAATTATCTAGTGGAACGCGCGAAAGCGGTGGTGACAGATAGCGGTGGTATCACTGAGGAGACGACGGTGATGGGTGTGCCGTGTATCACGCTGCGCGACAACACCGAGCGTCCGGAGACGTGTACGGTGGGCACGAATGAACTGATTGGTACAGATCCTGCGGCTGTGGCTCCGGCACTGAAGAAATTGTTTGCCGGGCAATGGAAGAAAGGCGCGATACCGGAGTTGTGGGATGGACGAGCTGCAGAACGCATTATACGCATTCTTGCGGATTTATGATTGAAGATTTGTGATTGGTGATTGAAGATTGAAGAACCAAGATGGAGATACTGACTGACAGTTTGCATAAGATTGCGTATGCGACGGATGCAAGTGTGTATCGAGAGATACCGTACGGCGTGGCATATCCGATGAACGAGGATGACTTGTGTTCGCTCATCAGGGAGGCCCGTCGTTGCGACACCAGCATCATCGCCCGTGCCGGAGGTACGTCGATTGCCGGACAGGTGGTTGGAAAAGGTATCGTGGCCGATGTGAGTCGGTATATGCACCGCATCCTGGAGATCAACGCCGAGGAACGCTACGCATGGGTGGAACCCGGCGTGGTGCGGGATGAGTTGAATATAGCATGCAAGCTGTACGGTCTATTCTTCAGTCCCGAGACATCGACATCCAACCGCTGCTGTATAGGCGGTATGGTGGGTAATAACTCATGCGGTACGCACTCGCTGATATACGGCAGTACGCGTCCGCATGTGCTGGAGGCAGACGGCATCCTGTCGGACGGGAGCCGCGTGCATTTCGCCGAATACACCATCGCCGAACTGGAAGAACGGTTCGGAAACGAGTTCTGGAAGAACAAGGATGGAGAGGACGCAGACCTACAGGTTGGCTGTTTAGAGGAGAAGATTTATGCGCAGCTGATACGATGGGCGCTGGACGAAGAGACACGGACGCTGATAGCCGATACCTATCCCGACAAAGAACTGACACGCCGGAGTTGCGGCTACGCGATAGATGAAGCGATAGAAGACCTATGCGATGAGAGTAAGCCGTTACGAGAGCGGCGAATCAACCTGTGTCGCCTGATAGCCGGAAGCGAAGGCACATTGGCGCTGCTGTCCCGTATTAAGGTATCGCTGGATCCGTTGCCACCGAAAGAGGTGATGGTAGTCTGTGCGCATTGCACGAGTCTGGATGCTGCTTTCGAGGCTAACCTGATTGCACTGGCTCATCATCCTACAGCCGTGGAACTGATGGACGGGGAGATACTGACGTTGGCACGTCAGAATGCAGAATTTAGAATGCAGAATGTCGGTTTTATCCACGGTGAACCAGCTGCATTGCTCATATCTGAACTGCGTGCAGAGACACGCGACGCGATGGACCGTCAGGCGGATGTAATAGAGAAGGCATTGATAGAAAGTGGGTTGGTGAACCATTGCACGCGTGTTTATGGTAGCGATGTGGCGAAAGTATGGAATCTGCGCAAGGCGGGATTAGGCATATTGAACGGCATGCCGGGTGATGCCAAGCCGACCGGCGTGATAGAAGATACGGCCGTGGCGGCGAAACGGCTTCCGGCGTATATGCGTGACTTTCGGGCGATGTTAGAGCGACTGGGTGCTTCGTGCGTGTTCTACGGACATATCAGCACGGGTGAACTGCATCTGCGGCCGATACTGAACCTAAAGACGGAAGAAGGCAAGCGTCTATTCCGGCAGATTGCTCATGAGACAACCTTGCTGGTGCGCAAGCATCGTGGAACTATCAGCGGCGAGCACGGAGACGGACGGTTGCGAGGGGAGTTCATTCCGCTTCAATACGGCGAGAAGACCTACGAACTGATGCGTGCAGTAAAGAATTGCTGGGACGCGGATCGTATCTTCAATCCGCATAAGATAGTCGATACTCCGCGCATGGATGAGTATCTGCGTGCGGACAGGTCGGTGACGGGCAATGAACTGCTATGCCGCGTGGAGCAATGCAATGGTGCCGCAGATTGCCGCAAATCGACGCTGATAGGCGGAACTATGTGTCCGGCCTACAAAGTGAGCGGCGATGAGTTGCAAGCCACTCGTGCACGGGCAAATGTGATGCGGGAGTGGTTGCAGCATTCAGACCAGATCAGCGAGAGCGACTTAAAAGAAGTGCTGTCATCCTGTCTGGCATGCAAGGCGTGTAAGCGCGAATGCCCATCGGGCGTAGATATGACTCGTCTGCGCGCGGAAGTGTTGCAGAAACTATATGACAAGCATGGCACACCGTTGCGCACGTGGATGGTGGCGCATAACGGAGATATACAGCGACTCGGGGCGATGATGCCGGGTGTATATAATGGGTTCGCAAGCAATCGCCTGACATCGGGCCTACTGAAGAAGATTGCCGGTTTTGCGCCGGAAAGGAAGATACCGGAGGTGAGGAAGGGAGATTTGAGATTGCAGAATGCAGATTGCAGATTGCAGAAGCGGCTCTATTTCTTTCTGGATGAGTTCACGCGCTATCAAGAGCCGGAACTGGCAGAGACGTTTGTGCGGCTGATGAACAGGCTGGGATACGAGGTGATTGTGCCGAAGCACACGGAGAGTGGGCGTGCAGCAATATCGAAAGGATGTCTGCGTCAAGCCCAACGCTATGCGGAGAAGAATATCCGTATGCTCAAGGACCTCATTAGCGCCGAGACGCCGCTGGTGGGTATCGAACCGTCGTGCATCCTCTCTTTCCGCGACGAATATCCCGATATCGTAGGACCCGAGTACCGCGAGGCGGCCAAGGACATGGCAGGACATTGTATGCTGTTCGATGAGTTTATGATGCGGGAGGTGGAAGCCGGTCGGATCAAGCCGGAGCAGTTCAGCGATATGCCGGCAGAGATATGGCTGCATGGACATTGCCATCAGAAGGCCCTGGTGGGCGTGGAGAAGACAGCTGCGCTATTGAATCTGCCGGCGAAGACGACGGTGCATGTTATTCCGTCCGGCTGCTGCGGCATGGCAGGTTCGTTCGGCTACGAGAAGACGCATTACCGGACCTCCATTGCCATCGGAGAGATGATTCTTTTCCCTGCGGTGCGAGAGGCGGTGAAAAATAACAGCATTGACCATCCGGTGCTTATTGCGGCTCCGGGCACATCCTGCCGGACACAGATTTATGACGGAACAGGCATCAAAGCACTTCATCCGATAGAGATACTATACAGAATGCTGAGGGAGGATTAGATTTTAGATTGCAGATTTTAGAATTTAGATTTTGGATTTAAGATTGAAGATTTAGGAATCCGCCTTATTGAACCGGCATCGTTCTTTGAGATTATCCGGCTGGAGAAGAATGCGCGCGTAGTGATGACGGATTCGGGTGGGGTGCAGAAAGAGGCGTTCTTCTATGGCACTCCGTGCGTCATCCTGCGGCCGGAAACGGAGTGGGTGGAGATAGTGGATGCTGGTGCCGGAATACTGGCGGATGCGGACTATGAGCGGATTATGAAGGCGTATGAGGAACTGTGCGGACGTGAGGTGCATTTCCCGCCTCTCTTCGGGGATGGACATGCGAGTGAGAAGATACTGAGTGAGATAATTAGTTATCTCAATTTGTGATTTTTGATTTGAGATTTTGGCTTAATTGTACTGCTTTTTTGACCTGGTTTATTGAGGAGTATCCTTCATCTATTGCAAAAACAAGAAAGGCAAATGAGGAGTTTTGGAAGAGGTTTAAATAGAGTAGTATATTACTAAAGGTACAAGCTTAATCTATATTGTAGTACTTCTGGCTTGTTCCTTTTATCTTGTATCTCGATCTATTATTACTCCCTAGGGGAACAAGCTATGTTCCCCACCACCTGAGTAGAGTAGGGGTACATGCTATGTGTATTGGCTAGTACCCTTAGGCTATATTCCTTTTAATAATATATAGAATAGGGGTACATGCTCAGTTTTGCAACCGTGGTTGAATTAACGGCCATTACAAAAGGTTGGAAAAGTATCAAAAAATAGTGCTAAAACTTGTTGGAGAAGTCACATTAGGCGTAGAGAAATCGTTAAGATAATCCTCCATGAAAGGGTAAAAAGGGTGTCTCGTGGAGGGATGTAACGCTGTTTAACCGTGTGCAAATCTATGCGGTTAGATGGTTACCCGGGGACAAATTGTCCCCATGAAGAAATATTCCACAATTTGTGGAAGAATTGCAGTGATCATACTTGGCTTGTATCTTTAGTGGGCTTATTAAATTCATTATTTTCTTAAAGGAACAAGCTGAAATGCCCCATGGCTTGTACCTTTAAGGCAACAAAATGCACAAGCTTGTACCTTTTTGTAGCAGAAAACTTGCACAAGTCGTAAAATTTTTGTACCTTTGCAGTCGCAAAGGAATTTTGAACTATGTCAAGAGGCAAACGTGTTCGTCAAGCGTTGAAGAAAGTGCGGATCACAGCCGTACGGCAGACGGTATATCCGGACCTGATGGCTCAATACGAGAACCCCATTGAACATGCGTGTACCATTCACGAAGGGCAAGAGTGGGTGTCAATCGACGCGCAATGTCCGGAAGGCTTATGTGCCGCTGCTTGGGCATCGATGCGGGAGTTCGTGGTGGCTTTGGCGCATGGCAAGGGCAACTTCTACGAAGGGTGGATGCGCAATCCGATGAGCGCGATGATCAGTTGCAACGATGGATTCCGGCCATTTAGTTTTTACATTGAGGCTATCGACGAGCCGACTGAGGAACCTAATGTGATTGTCGAAGAATCGAGGAACAAACGGTTGCGTGGAGATGGGGCTGTGGATGAGCGTGTGAAGATGTTGGTGCGTGTGATCGGGAAGGCTGTGCTGCCGCGGCGACAACTGGTGGCTGACTTGCAACTGCGGCAGAAGAGTAGGCGAACGTTTATTGATCATTACTTGAAACCGGCATGTGGCATGGGATTGATTGCTTTTGCGTACCCCAACTCGCCCACCAAACCCGAACAAGCATACAAACTCACAGCCAAAGGACTGGAACTGTTGGCAGAGTTGGAATCTGTTGAAGGAAAGCAATAAAACATATGAAAATAACATTGATTGCTGGTGCGCGACCCAATTTTATGAATTAATAGGAGAAAATTTAAATCACGGGATATATACTATGTATATATAAGGTGGGGTTGGATACGATATACCATCGACCTGCGTAGGCATTGGATAGGTGCTGATTAGGTAAGAGTAAGGGCAATGATTAAGTAATATCTAAGTAATATCTAAGGAATCACTAACGACGCTTACGCTAAAGCTCAGTACGATTCGCGATAAAATCGCTCATAGGAACATTCGCTTTGCGCTACGCTTTCCCCATCACAAACAGCCAAGGCTTCGGTTTACGCTGGGGACCCCTATTCGTCAGAAACAGCCAAAAATTGTTCCCAAAAAGAAAAAATGCATTGGCGAAAGTGGCGAAGTTGGCGATATCGCCAATATCGTCAATATCGCCATGCAAATTTTTATTAAAACTGACAGATCTGACAAAACTGACATGCAAAAATTTACTCTGCACTTTCTGCACTATTTGCACTATTGATGGTGAAAGTGCAGAAAGTGCAAATAGTGCAATGCAAAAATTTGCATGAGAATTGTGAGAAATCTGAGAATTCTTATTCTGCGGAACGATTATTTTACAAATTTTCTTGCATATCTCAGAAAAATGTAGTATCTTTGCACGCAAAATTGCGTGCGAAGGCAAAAAAGGAACAGGCTGGATATGAATACGAAGATAAAGACAGATGAACGGGTGAAGAAGTTGGTGAAGGCGATTGGAAGAGAGGTGGCACCAAGGCGTCAGTTGATTGCTGACTTGGGGTTGCGTCAGGAGTCCCGTCGGAACTTTTATCGGAACTATATGTATCCTGCGCGTGACAGAGGTTTAGTGGTGATGGAGTTCCTAGATGTGCCGAGTAAGCCGGAACAGGCATATAAGTTGACGGAGAAGGGTTTGGCATTTTTGGAGGAGTTGAAGCAAGCAGAAGAAGAGATCTCAAAAAAAGAATAGGCTAAGGGCGAATGATTCAAAAAAGGAACAGGCCAAGTGGGAGGAATGAGGGTGAAGATACAGTAATAAGACAAAAATAGGAAAACACACAATAAAATTATGGCAAAGATAGTACATACCATCTTATTTGGAGAGGATATAGATAGTTCTCGGCAAGTATATATCGACAATTGCGTTTGTCAGTTGTTTCTGATTCGTCATGACGATAATGCCGTACTCGCGCAAATCGCAGACGCTATTGATAAGCCAGCCGTGTATGTTCTTTTGAATAGAGAGACAAGGAAAGCGTATGTTGGTCAGACGGATTCGTTCAAGAAACGTTTGCAGCAACATTGGAATAAGTCATTTTGGACTGAGGCATTGTGTTTCCAAGCCAATGACAATTCTTTACATCTGACGAGTATTCATTATTTGGAGGCTATTGCATATGATTTAGCCAAGAAGGTGGGTAACTATGATCTTTCTGAGAATACGCAAGTGCCGAAGAAACCGTCGACGACTCCGCAGCATCGTATTCCTGCAGAACAATTCTTTGAGTATGTACAATTCTTGGCGCAATTTGTCGGGTGTGATATCTTCAGTTCAAAAAAGGAACAGGCTAAGCCGGATGAACACATATTCTACTGCACGAGGGCAGGGAGTGATGCAAAGGGGTATTATAAGGAAGAAACGGATGAGTTTGTAGTGTTGGCAGGTAGTGAGTTGCGTAGCGGTTTCTGCGACGCGTTAAAACCTAAATCACAACAGAAGCGTCAGAGTTTTATAGATACTTATTGCACACAAGTAAAAGGCAAAATCATTCTCAAGGCAGATTATACCTTTTCTTCACCATCTGCGGCAGCAGCAATGATGGTTGGCGGCAGTTCCAATGGTTGGACAAGATGGAAAGATGCGGAAGGTAAAACGTTGAGCGAGGTGTATAGAAAATAATAAGGTAGCATAAACAATATGGCAAAGAAAACGAAATATAGCCCTTTAGAACTTGACTTATTCCAAGTTATAGAACAATATCCGGAGCATATTGTTAAGCATAAAAGTCAGGCGAACATTGATAAACTTGATCCTACAAAGCATGTGCTGATTTGTAATGTCAAGAAAGATAACGTTGAGAAATTTCTTGACGGTAGTGCTACTTTATATTATACAGGCAAAAAGTTCCCTGCTACTGTTGCTTTGAACAAACTTTATTATTTTATCCCTTATATTGGAAAAAACTGCGGCAAAGAGTTTAGTGGTATTCGCGACTTGTATCTTATTAAAATAGCACGCGTCGGTTCGAGAAGAGAAGGAGAAATAGACAATGACCCTAACGATTTACGCATTGTTTTTGAATTGGAGTTTGTACGCCATCTATACGAAGATTATGAACCTCACAAACTGAGGATATGGGAAACATTCACCGATACAACAATAGGTTCTATCGCTGACATTGAGCCGGATGATGAAAATGTAAACCTTAATCTATTAAACAGATTGACATATGTAAGTTTGTTTAGTAGTGCCGGCGTTGGTTGCTATGGCTTTAAAGAAAATCATTTTGAATGCGTAGCAACCAATGAATTACTTCCTGAACGCTTAGAGATTCAGAAAGCCAATAAGAAATGTAGATATAGGTCTGGTTATATAGCAGGCGATATCACACAAGACGAAACAAAAGCACGCCTATATGCAGAAATCGAAAGATGGGAAGCAAATCATGGTATGCGACAGCTGGACGTATTGTTTGCGACACCTCCATGTCAGGGAATGTCAACCGCTAACTACAAGAAGACCGATGAGGAACAAGTCCGAAACTCTCTTGTAGTACAAGCCATTGCGATTATTCAACATATACAACCTAAGATATTTATCTTTGAGAACGTGCGAGCTTTTATGAAGACTATCTGCACGGATTTGTCTGGCGTTGATATGACTATTGAAGAGAGTATTATGAAAAATCTTTCTTCATCATATAATATCGAATACAAGATAATAAATTTCAAAGATTATGGCGTTCCATCGAGTAGACCGCGTACGATTGTTATTGGTACTAGTAAGGAACTGCGCAATATCTCTCCTCTCAATTTGTTCCCCAAGCGCCGTGATCCAATAACATTGCGTGACGCTATCGGTGGCCTTCCTCGATTAGGCTTTGGAGAAAAAGATGCACACGACTTTTTGCATTTTGCACGACCTTTCCCTGAATACCAAAGGGAGTGGATTCATGATTTGCGAGAAGGAGAAAGTGCTTTTGAGAATGACGAAGCAAAACGGCCTTATAAACTTGATACAGACGGTAATCGAGTAGAACTAAAAGGCTCTTATATGGGGAATAAATATCGTCGCCTTTATTGGGACAGACCATGTTCCTGTATTGCTACTCGCAATGACCAATTAGCAAGTCAAGATACTATTCACCCAACTGACGATCGCGTGCTAAGTATCCGTGAGCTGATGCATCTTATGTCCATTCCTGATAGTTTCAAGTGGACAAACTATGATAGCCTTGTAACTCCAGAGAATTCAGATGATTACTTAGCAGACAATGAGTTAAATATACGGAGATGTATTGGCGAAGCTGTTCCAACACATATTGTGTCAGATATGGCTTCTAATATTCGCACACTTTTGGATTACGAAATATTTGTAAATAATTATCAGAACGAGTATATACAAACGTACTTAGCTGATGAACGATACACGAATAATTTCTATATTTATACATTCTTAAAAGAGCAGCAAATAGAGAATGCAAAAGATAGTGGCTCATTTTATACTCCTCAATGCGTTGTATACCATACGATAAAGAACGTTAATATAGAGAAAGATTCCATTCGGATTCTTGAACCATCTGTTGGGTTAGGAGCATTCTTGCCTCAAGTAGCTACATTGTTCTCGGAAAAAGAAAGAGTAGACATTGATGTGGTAGAAATTGATGAACATACAATAGAGTCTTTGCAAGAAAGTTTAACCAAAATCACATTAGGAGAAAACGTGCACATACATTTCTATCTACATGATTTCCTGACATTGGAAATACATGACAGATACGATTTAGTTGTGACCAATCCCCCATATGGAAGGATAACAGAAAAATATCCGGATATCACGACAGATAGTAAAATTAAAAACCTATTTGCTCTATTCCTGATTAAGCTGCATGATTTGGCTGATCAAATAGCGTGTGTCATTCCGAAGAATTTTTTGATGGCTGACGAATTCTATACAATTCGCAGACAATATGAAGATTTTAACATTACAAGCATATCTGACTTTGGCGTAAAATTCTTTAAAAAAGTATTTGTGGAGATTATTGGGGTTCATTTCTCTAAAGATTATCAAGGAACCCTTATAGTGGATGATTATGTGAATGAAAAGCAATACCAACATCCTCAGCATTATATTTTCCATGAGAAATTATGGTTGATATACCGGAATGAGTTCTTTGATTCATATATCCAGAAATTGAAACTTGGTGTGTTTACAAGTTTTCGTGATAGACAAATTACCAATTCTCACACGAAAGACCAAGGAAAAATATGGATCTTGCGATCAAAGAATATTTTAGACGATGGGCAGTGCGTTCATATAGATGGATATGATAAGTATATTGATAATCCGAGTGAATTCTCTGTAGCAAAATTCCTCAATTCACACAGTATTATTATGCCAAACTTTACATATAATACACGCGCTACTATTCTTCCTAATAATTGCATACCTAATGGCAGTATCGCTATATTTATTCCGAACAAGAATTTCGATAAAGAAAAATTCAATTTGGGATTATATGCTACTCCAGAATTTAAAGAGTATTATGCGATTGTAAAGAGTTATTCAAGATTTACTTTGAATATAGATGAATGTTCAATTTATTATATAGGTATTCCAAATGGCACAATTTAATCAAGAATTGACAGATGTGATTTTGAAAAAATGTCAAAATCTATCTTTAGCTAATCAGGTGTCTAGAAACGATGGTAGATTTCTTGCCGATAAATCGTATGGTTTCGACACAATGTTTTTTGTAACTCGATATATTCAGCGCTTTCGTTTTGGCAATATATACCGAAGAGACAATATCGCGCGCGAAAATGAGTACATAAGAGACCTATTTTGCTTGAGACCAGCTGCTCAGGTCAAAAATTATTTCACAGAGGGACTCGCTTTATTGCGTTTTCTTAATGCTGTGAGGAAAATTAGTAACACAGAATATGAAATTATAGATGAAGATATCTTGGATTTATATAGTTCAAGTTTTGAAAATGCATATATTTTTCATTATTTACTATGTTATTCCATCTTTAAAAAACATGGTCTTTGGGATACATATGCTATGTTTTGTAAAGCAACAACACTACAAGATAGACAAGAAGCCTATAAAAAGTATGTAATTCTATACGATGCACAAGATGTTCGGATAAAAAATCCAGATAAACTATGGAGCATATTTACGCCTAAATACCCTATGGTCATTTTGAATTATGCAAATCGCCAGAACATGGTGGCAAGAACAGGAAATGTTTCAAAACGCCAGGTAACAAGACAAGATATTGCGCTTAATGTGAAAGGAAATAGAGCGAACTTAGCGTTGCCTAAAAAGAACGCTTATTTAGATGATTTGTCAGAATCTTATATAATAGAGACTCTCCGTCCCTTCCTTATTACAAAAATAGAAAAATATGAGGAAATAAAATATACGGATGAGTTTTCTGTTGATGTCGCTGACACAAAATTAGATATGTTTGATGCTAGAGATAATGTTGTACGAAGACGTAAATCTCAAAGCAACAAATATAAATATACTAATGGTATCAAGACAAGAACTGTGCAGGGTGAATTTAGGAGTGGTTTGCTATTGAAGACTCCACATATATGTCCAGTGTGTGGCTTTAGTTATAGAGATTTTCTCATAGCTAGCCATATCAAACCATATGCAAAATGTGAAGATACGTACGATGCGATGAATCCCAACAATGGTTTGTTAATGTGTCCCGTATGTGACAAGTTATTTGAGTCTGCAAACTACATGACAATAGAGCCAAATACAGGTAAAGTTATTTATATTGATGAGATTGAAAACGAAAAGGATTTTCAGTACCTGCATGATAAAACAATACAATATGACTATATTGAATGTGAAAGAAGGCATTATCTAAAATGGCATTACGACTACTTTATGCAAAAACATCATAAAGAATAAGTAGTTAACTTATGTATTTGCACTATATTCGAAAAATAATAAATGAGGTATTAGACCAATTAAAATGGTTTGAAAAGGCGAATGTTCGTTCGAATACGGTTATTCCATATCCCAGAGCAAATAGATTAACCGCATTACTGGATCAATTGATAATGGCTGTTGAGAATGAGCATCCTAATGAGGCAGAACTTTTACAAATGTGCTCATCCAAATTAATTACTCATAAATATCCGAATGGAGTTTGGTTCAATGCCTATATATTAGGAGAAATTATAGGATTAGTAAATGTTTTGGATGGATTGTATGAGGAAGCGCCTAAAATATTCATAAGTCACTCATCTGCTGATAAAGAAATCGTAAAAGCATTTAAGGAGAAGGTCTTAATGTTGGGATGTGGCTTTGAAAAAGACGATATTTTTTGTACATTAGATGCAGATGCGATAAATATAGGAGATGATTTTCGGAATAGCATTATAGATAATATGCGCTACTGTGATTATATCTTCTTAATGATTTCCGAGAATTATAGAAAGAGTGAAATTTGCCATAATGAGGTTGGCGCGGCATGGGCATTACAGAATACAAAACGAGTAATTCCCTTAAAGTTTCCGAATATCGGTTTTAGTCAAGATGATTTGGGCGTGCTAAACGTAGTGAAACAGGCCGGTTCTCTTAATAATAAACAACAGATAACAAAGATATACGAGGAATTATGCGAAGTATATGGCATACAACCGCATTTGTCAAAATTTGTTCAATACGCAGATGATTTTATCGAAATAGTCAATAAACAAAAATCTGCTGCTGCAAAGGGAACAATAGCAAAGAAAGACCACGATCAAATATTAGATTCTTTGTCAGATTTTGACAAAAAGCGTTTGTTGGAGTGGGTTAAAAGTGGAGAAAGTAGTGGTTCGTGCACTACTACGGCGGATGGAACGTACTATGAACTCGGGACGGTTGTTTATCCAATAAATACAGGGCGAGAAAAGTCAGAGTTTGCAGATTTTATAGAGCGTTTGAAAAAGATAAATTTTGTTAAATTTACTGGTTCTGATGATTTCAGTTACTATTATGAACTGAAAAAAGCCGCATATGATTATGTGGATAAGATCGATAAATAAATAATCATGTACACACCGCCGTTTAGCATAACAGATGAGATTTTGCGGTTAGTAGCTGAAATCTCTGAGCAGATAGGAGCCTTGAGCGTTCAGCTCGGGGCACGTATGCCGTCGCCTATGCTGCGCAAGGAAAATCAGATCAAGACCATTCATTCGTCTTTGGCGATAGAGCATAACAGCCTGTCGCTGCAACAAGTGACGGATGTGATTGAGGGTAAGCATGTACTTGGCGCACCGAATGAGATACAGGAAGTGAAGAACGCCCTGCAAGCCTATCAACTCATGCAGACCTTGGATGCTTTTGAGGAGAAAGACCTCTTGCATGCGCACGGACTAATGATGACGGATCTGGTGAATAATGCCGGGCAGTACAGAAAAGAAGGGGTAGGTGTGTTTGACGGCGAGAAATGTATCCATGTGGCACCTCCGGCGGACAGAGTGCCATCTTTGATGGCGGATTTGTTTGAATGGGTGCGTCATACCGACACACATCCGCTTATCAGTAGTTGCGTATTCCATTACGAGTTCGAGTTTATTCATCCGTTCATGGATGGCAACGGACGTATGGGACGCTACTGGCAGACGATGCTGCTCAGCCGTTGGAAAGGGATCTTTGCCTGGCTTCCGGTGGAGACGATTGTCAAACAGCATCAACAGGAATACTACAACGCCATTGCGCAATCCGACGCGCAAGGCAACAGCACCGTTTTTATTGACTTTATGCTGAGGTGTATCCTGCAAACCATTCAAGAACAGCAAAAAGTAACGGATAAAGTAACGGATAAAGTAACGGATAAATCGGAAAATAAGATTCTGGATTTAATCAGGATGAATCCGTCTATTACAATTCCGGAGATGATGCAAAAACTGTCTATGTCAGACAGCGGCATCCGCAAAATACTCCGTAAATTGCAGCATGAAGGTCGCGTGGTACGCGTCGGAGCTAACAAGAACGGACATTGGGAAATAGTTAAGTAAACAGATAATAATGAGAATAACACCGGATTATATTACACGATTGGAACCGAACGAGATATTTGTGTTCGGGAGTAATCTCGCGGGGTTTCACGGAGGTGGAGCAGCACGTATCGCCTACGAGCACTTCGGCGCAGAATGGGGAGTGGGCGTCGGCGCAACCGGAAAATGCTATGCCATCCCTACGATGCAAGGGGGCGTAGATACGATTCGTCCCTACGTGGATGAGTTCATCCATTATGCGGAGCAACATCCGGAACTGACTTTTCTTGTGACGCGTATCGGATGTGGTATAGCCGGTTTTACGGATGAGCAGATAGCACCTTTATTCGCTTCCGCGCACTCTTTGCCGAACGTAACACTACCCGAAGGATGGAGGTAACAATGACCTACGATGACTACATAGCGCAGCAGCGACAAGCGATGGAGGAAGAGCAGACGGATGACTCCTGTTTCCTCACCGCCCAACCCGAAGGGCAGTTCGTGAGGGGACATTGAGTGTGGCAAATTGCGAAGTGATAAAAGATTAATGAGAACGAACAAAAATGCAATAATCATGAAGAAGAACATTTTATTGATGGTGATATCCTATCCGAAGCGCAACGACGTGGATACGATACATCGAAACTGATTTGGGTGAAACAATAAGGGGAAAAAAAAAGATAAAACTATGCATATAACATTGATTGCAGGGGCGAGGTGTTAATTAGATCGTGAGTTTGCGGATTGTAATATATGACGAGATAGACAAGCTGGAGTGGGGAAGGCTTGTGCGGGAGAGTGAGACAGGGACGTGGTTCCAGAGTCCGGAGGCGTATGCGTTTTTCTCAACACAAACGGACGTTATGGAGCCGTTTGTGTTTGGCCTTCAGAAATCAGCTATCAGCCATCAGACTCTGCGTGCGGTGTGCGTAGGGTATGTGACGAAAGAGAGAAGTGGGTTGAAGCAGTTCTTTACGAGAAGAGCGATTATATTGGGCGGGCCGGTGCTTTCGGATGATTGTAGCGATGCTGAAGTCACCACTTTATTAGAGGCAGTGAAAACAAAAACACGGCATCCCCAGTCACTTGACAGCGACTTACCCGAAACAACTCCTCAGTCTTCTTATATGCACGCATCCAGACAGTCTGAAGACTTGTCTCGCGTTGCTGGTGAACAGCCAGATGCCTCACAAAAACACGCTGCGCTCACAAAAAACACCCAAAACAGACTACGCAATCTCAGCCCCATCTATATAGAGACGAGGAACTTTAATGATTATGGGAAGTGGAGAGAGGCGTTTGAGGTTGCGGGATTTAGTTATAGTAAGCACCTGAATTTCCATGTGGATTGCAGGGATGAGAAGGCGATGTGGGAGAGGTTGAGTGAGAATCGTCGTCGCCAATTGCGACGATCCGATGCAGAGATAATTATTATTGATGGTAAAACAAAAACACGGCATCTCCAGTCACTTGACAGCGACTTACCCGAAACAACTCCTCAATCTGCTTGTATGCAAGCATCCAGACAGTCTGACGACTTGTCTCGCGTTGCTGGTGAACAGCAAGATGCCTCACAAAAACACGCTTCGCTCACAAAAAACACCAAAAACATTGAAGATATCTTAGAGTGGTATGGGATATTGGAGAGGTTGTACAGGACGAAAGTGAAGACGCCATTGTGGCCGGTGGAGTTTTTCTTGGGAGCGTATCGGCAGGGAATAGGAAAGTTCCTGCTGGTGAAGTATGGGGAAAAGGTGATCGGGGGAAGCATGATTGTAACGGACGGGAAGTGTGTTTATGAATGGTTTGAGTGCGGGATGAATGCGGAGTATAAGGAGCAGTATCCGTCGGTGATGGCGACGTGGGCGGGGATTCAATGGGCAAAGGAGCACGGATGTGCACGGTATGATATGATGGGAGCGGGAGAACCGGGTGTGCCATATGGGGTACGAGATTTTAAGAGTGAGTTTGGTGGGACGATGGTGGAGCACGGACGGTTCGTATGTGTATGCAAACCGTGGTTGTATAAGATAGGGCAGTTCGGGGTGAAGGTACTGAAGCGCTTGAAGTAAAAAAGTATAATAACAAAACAAATGAGATAATATGAGTAAATTAAATTTTGCGTTGATTGGTGCAGCGGGATACATTGCGCCGAGGCACATTAAGGCGATTGCTGACACAGGGAACAACCTGTTAGTGGCGTATGACAAGTTTGACAGTGTGGGGCGACTGGATAGCAGTTTTCCGGATTGTTCATTCTATACGGAGAATGAGCAGTTTGACAGGTTTTGCTCTAAACAGATGCGAACGGATAACCCCTTACATTGGGTGTCCATCTGCACGCCGAACTACACGCATGATGCGTTCATACGCTACGGACTGCGGTTAGGATGTGATGTGATATGCGAGAAGCCGTTAGTGCTTAATCCTTATAATATAGATAACTTGGTAGAATTGGAAGCCGAGACGGGACATAAGGCGTACACAATCTTGCAATTACGTCTGCACGATAAAATTCGTGCGCTCAAAGAAAAAGTGGAGAAGGGCCCGAAAGATAAAATCTATGACGTCGATTTGACTTATATCACGAGTCGAGGCAACTGGTATTACGCCAGTTGGAAAGGAGATATAAGGAAGTCGGGTGGTATTGCTACTAATATTGGCGTACATTTCTACGACATGCTACAATGGGTATTCGGTCCCGTGCAAAGAAATATCGTGCATGTAATGAGTTTTGACCGTGTGGCAGGGTACTTAGAGTTGGAAAAAGCGCGTGTGCGATATTTTTTAAGCATCAATGCAGAGTGTCTGCCTCCAAATGCGGTACAAGGCGAAAAACGAACTTATCGAACGCTGAGCATTGATGGTGAGGAGTTTGAGTTCTCGGCAGGATTTACTGAACTACATACGGAGAGTTATAAGCAAATTTTGGCAGGAAACGGATTCCGCATCTCTGAAGCACGGCCGTGTATTGAGACTGTAAGCGAGATTCGTCATTCTGAACCAATCGGGTTAGTTGGAGATTATCATCCGTTGGCTAAATTACCGCTGGCTAAACACCCGTTTGGATGGGATGATAAGCGCTAACGCACATTTATGATTTTTGATTGGATATTTGAGATATATGGATGTATTTTTGATAATTATTGCATTTCTTTGCATGCTGGTAGGCATTATAGGATGTATTATTCCTGGTTTGCCCGGCATGCCGGTGGCATATGTTGGATTATGGATTGCGCAAGCCACGGAACGTGTCAATTTCAGTTGGCAGATGTTGTTGATATATGGCCTGGTGGTGGTTGTTCTGACGGTGCTGGATTATATTGTTCCTGCGTGGGGTACGAAAAAATACGGTGGTTCGTCATATGGCGTATGGGGCAGCACGATAGGTGTGTTTGTCGGACTGTTTGCCGGCGTATGGGGCGTGATTATCGGTCCGCTGGTTGGCGCAGTTATCGGAGAACTGATTAGCGGTAAGGCTGTTGGCGAAGCGTTCAAAGCCGGATGGGGGAGCTTTGTCGGCATATTGTTCAGCACCGTACTCAAATTGATTTGCTGCGGAATGATGACTGTAGCTTTGATTCAAGCTGTTTGGTAATATGCGAACATCCGAGAGAGCCAATAGGATTGTCACTTCGCAGAGTTTAGCCATGGCCGCACGTGCCAGGGCGATGAAAGCGGAAGGGATAGATGTGATCAGCATGTCGTTGGGAGAACCGGATTTTGACACACCGGTGTCTATTCGTCGTGCGGCACAGGAAGCAATTGAACATCATTGGTCGCATTACGGTCCGATAACCGGCATTCCCGAACTGCGAAAGGCCATCGCTGTACAGCAGAATACAATCCAAAGTAATGCTATCTCTTGGTCTGCCGAAGACGTGATAGTGTCTGTTGGTGCCAAGATGGCAATTTATAATGCGATTCAGACGCTTATTAATCCGGGTGATGAAGTCATTATCCCGATGCCGAGTTGGGTGAGTTATAGCGAGATGGTGAAGTTGGCAGATGGAATTGTTGTGCCTGTGGAAACCCAATTTGAAGACCATTACTGCTTGACACCCGAACAATTACGTGCTGCGCTGAGTTCCAAGACGCGAATGTTGATTCTCTGCTCTCCCAATAACCCGACAGGAAGTGTGTACAGTAAGACGCAGATGGAAGCTTTGGTAGAAGTACTCCGGGATTGGCCGGAAGTGGTAGTATTGAGCGACGAAATCTACAATCGTATTTCATACGAGAGTACTGAGTACAGAGTACAGAGTACAGACCAAATTACACACACGTCGCCTACCATGGCTTGCTTCACGGAGTTAGCAGATCGGTTGATTATCGTCAACGGAGTGAGTAAAGCCTATGCTATGACGGGTTATCGGGTAGGATGGTTATTGTGTAAGAATACGGAGTTTATACATGCCTGTATCCGACTGCAAGGCCAACAGATCACTTGTGCTACGATGGTGGCGCAGAAAGCAGCAGAAGCGGCATTGAGGGGTGACCAAAAGTGTGTGGAACAGATGCGGCAAGTATTTGCTGAGCGGAAGGAACTGATTTGTCGGTTAGCAGCAGAAATACCGGGATTTAAGTTCAAAGAGCCTCAAGGGGCCTTCTATCTCTTCCCTGATGTGAGTGCGATTGGAACCGGAGACGAGGTGGCTGAACGTCTGTTAGAGCAAGCGCATGTAGCGGTTGTGAGTGGTTCGGCATTTGGTTGTCCGAGTTGTATTCGCTTGTCGTACGCTATTTCTACTACAGAGATTGAGGAAGCCATGCGTCGAATAAAAGCCGTATTGACAGGAGAAAGGATAGAGTAGACTCTATTTTAGCGAAAAAATGCAATTTTATTTGCATATGTGCAATTTTTATTGTATCTTTGTACGATTTTTTGAAATCACGTAATTAATGACATAAAAATATATTTCTATGAAACCAACACACATTGAGCATTTAGGTATTGCGGTTACCTCTATCGAGGAGGCGATGCCGTTCTTTGAGTTTTTAACCGGTAGCAAATGCTACAACATTGAGGAAGTAACCGACCAGAAAGTAAGAACCGCGTTCTTCAAGGTAGGTGAAGTGAAGATTGAGCTTTTGGAACCAACTTGTCCGGAGTCTACGATTGCTAAGTTTATCGAGAAAAACGGTGGCCGCGGAGGTGTTCACCATGTGGCTTTCAACGTAGAGAACGTAGCAGAAGCATTGGCAGAAGCAGAAGCAGCCGGTTTGCAGTTGATTGACAAGGCTCCGCGCAAAGGTGCTGAAAACCTGATGATTGCGTTCCTTCACCCGAAGAGCACGAAGGGTGTGCTGACTGAAATCTGCGAGCAACCGAAATAACGTTGAATGTTTAATGTTTAATGTTTAACGAAGATGGATCAAGCTAAATTAGATAGATTGATTGAGAACCGCGAAAAAGCGATGGCCGGTGGTGGCGAAGCTGCGGTTGAGAAACATCATGCTAAGGGTAGTTATACTGCTCGTGAGCGTATTAACATGCTGCTGGATGAGGGTTCGTTTGAGGAAGTGAACATGTTCCTTACCCATCGTTGCCATGATTTCGGCATGGAGAAAAAAGTGTTCCTGGGTGATGGCGTGGCAGTAGGTTCCGGTACGATTGATGGTCGTTTGGTATTTGTTTTTGCACAAGATGCTACTGTTATTGGTGGTTCGTTGAGTGAAACGATGGCGCTGAAGATATGCAATGTGATGGACCAAGCCATGAAACTCGGTGCTCCTATTATCGGTTTGAACGACTCGGGTGGGGCACGTATTCAGGAAGGAGCTTGTGCACTGGCCGGTTATGCAGAGATTTTTGAACGTAATATTCTGGCATCTGGTGTAGTACCGCAAATTAGCGTTATCTTCGGTCCGTGTGCCGGAGGTGCTGTATATAGTCCTGCCTTGACGGACTTTATTATGATGACCGAACAGAACAGTTATATGTTCATTACCGGTCCAAAGGTTGTAAAGGCTGTGACGGGTGAAGACGTGACGGTAGAGCAGTTAGGTGGCGCGAAGATCCACGCTACTAAGTCCGGTGTAACGCATTTCGTTGCCGCTACGGAGGAAGAGGCCTTGGCTGAGGTTCGTCGCCTTGTTTCCTTCATCCCGCAGAATAACATGGAAGAGGCTCCGGTTGTTGAATGTACGGATGATATCGCACGTGTGGACGATAAACTGAATGATATCGTGCCGGCAGATCCTAACAAGCCGTACGACATGCATGAAATCATCAACACGATTGTAGATAACGGAGATTTCATGGAGGTACACAAGGATTATGCTAAGAACGTTATTTGCGGTTTTGCTCGTTTCAACGGTCGCTCGACCGGTATCATCGCCAACCAACCGAGTTGGTTAGCCGGTGTGCTGGACTGCGATGCGAGCCGTAAGGCAGCTCGTTTTGTTCGTTTCTGCGATGCATTCAATATTCAGATTTTGACCTTAGTAGATGTTCCTGGTTTCCTGTGCGGAACCGGACAAGAATACGCAGGTATAATCGATCACGGAGCTAAACTGATGTTTGCTTACGGCGAAGCGACCGTACCAAAGGTTACGATTACCGTTCGTAAGAGTTACGGAGGAAGCCATATCGTGATGAGCTGCAAGCAGTTACGTGGTGATATGTGTTATGCATGGCCGAATGCAGAGATTGCTGTAATGGGTGCGAGTGGTGCCGTAGGTGTACTGCAAGCAAAAGCGATCAAAGCTATCGAAGATCCGGCAGAAAAGAAAGCGTTCATCGCAGAGAAGGAAGAAGAGTATAAGGAGTTGTTCGCTTCGCCTTATCAGGCTGCTAACCGCGGTTATATCGATGACGTGATAGAGCCGCGTAATACGCGTGCCCGTATCATTCGTGCTTTCGAGATGCTGCAGACGAAGCGTCTGACTAACCCATTGAAGAAACACTCCAATATTCCGCTGTAATATGTTACTGGCAATAACGACTGATACCTGGATTGTAACCGGACTGGGCTTCGGTATAGTCTTGGGACTGCTATTATGCTTGGTTTTTATCATGAACGGCTTCGGCTGGTTAATGCAAAAACTGACAGCGCCTAAGAAAGAAAAGCCACAAGTCGATACTCCCAGCAAGCCTACGGAGGAAAAAAAAAGCCGTGAGGTAGCGCAAGCGGAACCGGATGAGACTACTAAAGCTGTAATTGCAGCGGCTTTGGCGGAAGCTAATGATGACGAAGTAGCGGTAGCCATGGCGTTATACTTATACCAAAAGAATGCACGTCATGACATCCCTACGGCAGTTATCGCCAAGCAAGCACGCAATACGGTATGGAACTTTAAATCAATCGGACTAAATAACGTGGGCTTCTAACCCACGATAATCGTGCCAATAGGGCTAAGAAAAATATAAGGATTTTAATATGAAAGAATTCACCTTTAAGATCAACGGCGCAGAATATACATGCGCAGTAGAAGAACTGGAAGCCGGTAAGACCAAAGTCACAGTGAACGGCAAAGTATATGAAGTAGAAACCGCAGCTCCTGCAGCTCAGGCCAAGAAAGCCGCTCCGGCTCCTCAACCGGCTCCTGCAGCTCCGAAGGCAGAGGCAGCTCCTGCACCAAAACAGGAGGCTAAACCGACAGCAACACAAGCTGTTGGCGTACAAGTAAAGAGTCCGCTCCCTGGTTCGGTAATCAAGGTTTTGGTTAGCGAAGGTCAAACTGTTAAACGCGGAGACACCCTTCTGACACTCGAGTCCATGAAAATGGAGAATGCTATCATGGCAGAGCAGGATGGTACTGTGAAACAAATTGCTGTTACGGCTGGCCAGAATGTGATGCAGGACGATCTCTTAGTTGTATTAGGATAATACGACATTATTGATTTGTCATTTGATATTTGACATTTTATGAACATTCTTGAATTTTTTCAAGGCATGGGGTTCATGCAGATGACTTGGCAACAAGGAGTGATGTTGCTGGTAAGTTTCTTTCTGCTGTACCTTGCTATTCATAAGAAATACGAGCCCTTACTGCTACTGCCGATTGCGTTTGGTATGCTACTGACGAACTTGCCGGGGGCAGAGATGTTCCATAGCGAGTTATGGTCTGCATTCCTGGATCCAGAGAGCCCGGCTTACCATTCGTATGGCACTATTCTGAAAGAAGGCGGATTGTTGGATGTGCTCTATATTGGTGTGAAAGCCGGAGTGTATCCCTGTCTGATCTTCATCGGAGTAGGGGCTATGACGGATTTCGGTCCGCTGATTGCCAATCCGAAGTCGTTGATACTGGGAGCTGCTGCGCAGATAGGTATTTTTGTAACCTTCCTGTGCGCGAACGCCATGGGCTTTACGCCAGCAGAGGCGGGTTCGATTGGTATTATCGGAGGTGCTGATGGTCCGACCAGTATCTTCTTAACCAGCAAGTTAGCTCCCCATTTGTTAGGTCCGATTGCAATTGCGGCGTATAGTTATATGGCGTTGGTTCCTGTTATTCAACCGCCAATTATGCGTGCGTTGACGACCAAAAAGGAACGTGCCATCAAGATGGGGCAATTGCGTCCGGTTAGCCAAACGGAGAAGATAGTGTTCCCAATTATTATCACCGCCATTGTGGCGCTCATTCTACCATCTGCAGCTCCGCTGATAGGCTGCTTGATGCTGGGTAACTTGATGAAAGAGTGTGGAGTAGTAGATCGTTTGAGCAAAACCGCTCAGAACGAACTGATGAATATCGTGGTGATCTTCTTAGGTTTGTCCGTAGGCGCTACGGCCACAGCAGGAAGTTTCTTGAATTGGCAGACGTTGATGATCCTGGCAATGGGTATTGTAGCGTTTGGTTTGGGAAGTGCCGGAGGTGTGTTACTGGCTAAGTTCATGAACCTGTTCTTGAAAGAGAAGATCAATCCGTTGATTGGTTCGGCAGGTGTGTCGGCTGTGCCGATGGCAGCTCGTGTGAGCCAAACAGTAGGTCAGGAGGAAAATCCTTCTAACTTCTTGCTGATGCATGCCATGGGTCCGAACGTAGCCGGTGTGATCGGTTCTGCAGTAGCTGCCGGTGTACTATTAACCATGTTAGGCTGATATGACGAACCGACAAATAGGTACTATCGTATTGGTAATAGCCATGTTAATAGTGGCTATTTCCGTGCTGTTTACCAATAACTTAGCGCGCCAATTACAAGCTGAAGAGCAGAAGAATATGGCTATTTGGGCCGATGCAACTCAGCAACTGATTGTAGCGGATGACGATGCCGATATCGATTTTGTCAGTTCCATCATCGAGAAGAACACCACTATTCCAGTGTATATATACGATGAAGAAGGAAAGATATTGGCGAGTCGTAATACGGAACCCAATGTGAACAGCCAAAAGCTAATCGCCAAGGACCATCATGGACCTATTGAACTGAAAATCAGCGAGTCTATCACACAGTATATTTACTGGGATGATAGTCGATTATTGACGAGGTTGCGTTATGTGCCGTATGCGCAGTTTGCGCTTATCTTCATTTTTATCGCTATTGCGGTTATTATCATGCTTACGGCGCAACGAAGCGAACAGAATCGTTTATGGGTAGGGTTGAGTAAAGAGACAGCGCACCAATTAGGTACGCCTATCTCGTCGCTTAATGCCTGGCAACAGTTGTTAGCCGATAAGTATCCTGAGGATGAGTACGTGCCTCAGATGAAACGTGATATCGAGCGGCTACAGATGATTGCTGATCGATTCCAGAAGATTGGCAGTGAACCGGACTTGCGACCGGAGGATCTCATTCCGGTGGCAAAAAATGCGGTAACGTATATGCGTGCACGGACGAGCAATCGCATTACGATTGATGCCCAATGTTTGGAGGGCGTAGAACGGATTGTAATGCTGAATGCGCCGCTGATGCAATGGGTAATAGAGAACTTGCTGAAGAATGCCGTAGATGCTATTTCAGGAGAAGGGGCTATCTTCCTGCAACTGCATGAGAATGAGCGTGATGTGATGCTGGATATATCCGATTCCGGCAAAGGGATGGATAGTTCGACACAGCGGCATATCTTCGATGCCGGTTTTACGACCAAGGAAAGAGGATGGGGTTTAGGCCTTCCACTCTCCAAACGTATCGTCGATGAGTATCATGGAGGCAAACTGCTGCTTAAGAACTCTCAGATTGATGTCGGTTCTACCTTCCGGATCGTTCTTAAAAAGCCCGAAAACAGTTGAGCCACTCCCGCTCATACTTGCATAGAAAGCACCTGCATCGAGTAGGTGCTTTTTTATGTCTGCTATAATGGGATGGAGCGGAAAAACCGTTTCTTCGAAATCGTTGGCAAATAGATCGGCTTTGCCTAACAGAAGACATACCGGCTTTGCCTGATATAGTACAGATTTGATTTGGCCTTCTACTTCCGGATGACGGGTGATGCCGGAATAGGCTTCGCGCGTAGAGACACCTTCATCCGGTTTAATGAGCACAATACGTATTCCGCTCAAATCGAGTGGAATAGGAGTGAGTCGGTCGCCTATGCCTTCGGCATAACATGGCGTATTATATATGAAGAAGGGACAATCGGCGCCTAAAAGACGAACCTCCGCGGCTAATTGTTCTTTGGTCAAATGTAGTTGGAACAATTCATTAAGGGCTATTGCCATATGAGCGGCATCGCTACTGCCACCTCCTAAACCGGCGCCGAAAGGTATATTCTTCTTAAATCGGATAGAAACTGGTCCAATAGATGGGTATTTAGCAGCCAAAAGATGATAACAACGAACAATCAAGTTATCCTCCGCCGCACAATCAACTGCTATTCCTTCCTGCGTAAAAGTAATTTGGTCTGTATTCTGTACTCCGTACTTTGTACTCTTAGCTACCTCTAGTTCGTCGTGTAGACCGTAAATAGGGACAAAGATTGTCTCTAAATCATGGTAACCGTCCTCGCGTTTACGGATGATACGCAGGCCAAGATTAATCTTACAATTGGGATATAACTTCATAACGAGCACAAAAGTACAAAAAAAAATGCACATATGCAAGTGATATGTGCAAAATTTTTAATGTAAGCGCATAAAAGTGCCGCAATTAGTAGCTCCGAGATAGAATTTACCGTGTGGTAGGGAAAAATGCTCATTCTTTTCAACAAACAGATGCAGCACTCTTTCCTGCGTTTGCGTCAGAATTGAAGTAAAATTTAATTTCATAGTTCAATAGGTTTTAGAAGTTTAATGACGATAGTTACTTTTTCTCTTTTCTTTTTCGAGTGCAAAGGTACTACAATTTTCTGACATATGCAAACCAAAAATCTGAATTGTATACGCAATAAACGTGAACACTATTTGCAAACAATTCGTTTACAATTATATCATACACGAATCTATACAAATTACAGCATTTGAGTAGATGCTCACTCATTTAAACATCGAACACTGTTAGGGTAGAGTAGAAGTATTCAGGAGCAGCACAGTCATTACAGGAGAACAAAAGCGATAAAATATGCACACATAATCAAAAAAGATATTTTGCTATATATTAACGATTTATGAATTTACTTAAAGTGCTATTGCGTATATGTTCCACAAAAGACAGGCGTTTTGGTGTGAGTAATGGGATTGATGGTAAAATTTCAATCTATATTGCTTATTATGTGTGCCATACGTGCGCTATATAAAGTATATTCATATATGATTTTTGCGTACGATGATAGATCTAACGTAGAGGAGGAGATGTTTTTGTGTTATGAATGTATTGAAAAGGGCATAAAACACAATCGCAAAATGTGTACATATATAAAAACGCCATATATTCACAAAAATGTATTTATTTTGAAAAATATTGGTGTATATATTTGTGTATTTCGAATATTTTTTGTACCTTTGCAGTCGATTTATTATTAGAGGTATGAAAACAGAACGAGAGCGTATAGATACGTTGATGCAAACGCTTCATTTATCAGGAAGACAGTTTGCAGAACAGATTCACGTACAGCCGGGAACGATTAGTAATATGATGACCGGACGTAATGAACCGAGTTATACGGTAATTAAGAAGATTCTAATGCGTTACCCTACGTTAAATCCAGAATGGTTGATAAACGGAAAGGGTGATATGTGGCGTACCATACCCGGTATGGATCCGCAATTGTTTGATGGACAGCCACCTACAGATCTACCGGTTGCTACAAATCGTGCTGCTCAGAAACAAGAAGAGCTGCAGATTGTTGCAGCTCCTCAAAAACAAATTAGTAGGATTGTCGTTTATTATACTGACAACACTTACGAGGAATTCAAACAAGCGCCATTTTAAGAACTTCACTGATGTCATGCACGAAGTGCATGGTGAGGCCTTTTAGATAGATATCGTTTATTTCCAGTACGTCCTTGCGGTTCTCTTCACAGAGGATGATGTCCGTTATACCTGCTCGTTTAGCTGCGAGCAGTTTTTCTTTGACGCCTCCGATAGGTAGCACTTTGCCGCGTAGTGTCATTTCTCCGGTCATAGCAATACGCGGTTTGACGAGTCGTTTGGTAAAGGCGCTTACTAAAGCAGTTGTCATTGTGATACCGGCCGATGGTCCATCTTTCGGAATGGCGCCTTCGGGTACATGAATATGTACAGAGGTTGTCTCGAATACTTCCGGAGCGATGCCTAATTCAGCAGCGTGCGCCTTGACGTAGCCTAAGGCGAGCGTAGCGGACTCCTTCATCACATCTCCTAGGTTTCCTGTAAGAATAAGAGATGGACTTTTTGAAGCAGAAAGGCTGGTTTCTATGAATAAGATCTCACCGCCTACTTGTGTCCATGCTAAACCTGTAACTACACCAACATATTTGTTAGTTTCCCAGCTATCACGACTGAAACGCGCTTGACCTAAGTACTCGCGCAAATCATCCAGCGTCACAGAAACGTTATATTCCTGATTGAGAGCTATTTTAGTTACTACTTTGCGGCATATAGTTGCAATCTTGCGCTCTAGATTACGTACACCCGACTCGCGCGTGTAATCATCTATTATATGGCCAAGGATGTCCTTTTTGAGCCGGAGTTGGTTCGCTTTCAAGCCATGGTTGGCTAATTCCTTCGGTATCAGATGGCGCTTAGCGATTTCTTCTTTTTCTTCCTGCAAATATCCGGACATTTCGATTAACTCCATTCGGTCCAATAGGGGACGAGGAATAGTATCCAGGCTGTTGGCAGTAGCGATGAAGAGCACATGGCTCAGATCGTAATCGACATCCAAGAAAT
>Ga0310690_10000885_pt1 | contig 58482 bp, 49 predicted proteins | sample AusTroGonzalo_MG_2_FD_207661 | JGI IMG/M metagenome (GOLD analysis project Ga0310690, IMG submission 207661) | Bovine rumen microbial communities from tropical cattle in Woodstock, Queensland, Australia - Gonzalo_04 (v2) (version 2) | ecosystem: Host-associated > Mammals > Digestive system >... | reverse complement strand
AGTGAAATCAAACCGTTTTTTGGAGGATCGAATGAAAAAAGTTATTGTGATGTTAGTCGTTGCACTGCTTGCGGCTGTTCTCTTCGCTCAGGGAAAGTCCGAAACGAAAAAACCGGCTGCGGAAAGTACAAAAAAGAGTACAGTTCAACAAAATGAAGGAGGAAAGAAGATGCCAAAGAAATTAGTCGCCTATTTCAGCGCGAGCGGAACGACTGCAAGAGTCGCGAAAGAGCTTGCCGAAGCCGCAAAAGCCGATCTTTATGAGATCAAGCCTGAGACAAAATACACCAGCAACGACCTTGACTGGAGAGACAAATCATCGCGCTCCAGCGTTGAGATGGCAGACAAGAAAAGCCGCCCGAAACTTGCCGACAAAAACGCAAAAATAGCTGATTACGACGTGATTTTCATCGGTTTTCCGATCTGGTGGTATGTTGCGCCGCACATCATCAACAGTTTTCTTGAAGCTTACGACTTCAGCGGAAAGAAAGTAGTCCTCTTCGCAACGAGCGGCGGCAGCGGTTTCGGAAACACCGTGAAGGAACTTCAGCCGAGCGCACCGAAAGCAACTATCATCGAAGGAAAGATGATGAACGGCAGAGTGGACAAAGCCGAACTCGCAAAGTGGGCTGAACAGTTCTGAAATCAAGCGATTACGATTTCTTCGCAACAACACAGATATAATCTTTTTCCGCAATTTCATCGACTGCGATTTCAGCAAAACCTGCTGATTTCAAGGCTGAACTTATCTGCGCGGCGTTGTAGATCTTGAGTCCTTTGATCGTTTTTTCCCACTCGAAATTCGCAGGGTTGAGCCCGGCGGCTTCGTTCACGATCATGAATTTTCCGCCCGGTTTAAGGCAACGGAAAACTTCCTTGAAAGAATCCTCAAGCTGCCAGTAGTAGATGGTTTCAAACGCGGTGACGGCATCAAATTTTGCGTTTTCAAACGGAAGTTCCCGCACATCGGCGCAGAAAACCTGGCATCTCCCGCTTCTGACCTCGCTTTTGTTGGTCTTTTTCGTTTCGGCGACAGCGACTTTTGAAAAATCGACACCAAAAACTTTGCCGCTTGTCATCGAGAGAAGGCGTTTTATATTCGCTCCGCCGCCGCATCCGCAGTCGAGACAATCGGCATTTTTAGCCATTTTCAAATGCGGGAATCCCCAGTCCGCAAGGACGGCGTGGCGCTCTCCGTTGAGCTTTCTCACCATGATTTTTCCCAAAATTCCGACAGGTTTCGCCGCCATATTCTTGAACTTTTTATAAAGCCACATCGAAGACTCCTTTCTTTCAAATTCTTCTCAAAAAAACGCCGAATTATAGCCGAAAAACGGATATTCTGTCAAAAACAAGCCTCTTTTTATATTGAAACATAAGCAACTTTACTGTATTATCCCGCGGTTTTTTTATTGTAAAAGGTGCAATATGACATATTCGATCATAGGAATTTTAGCAGCAATCATACTGGTGATAACAAACAGGGATGTGTTTCTGACCCGGAAGGACGCTATTGCAGGCACCCGGCACACTTACTGCTGGTTTCTTATGGCAGTGCTCAGCTACTATGTCACCGATGCGCTGTGGGGTGTCTTCGACGAATACCGGATGACAAAGATCCAGTTCGCCGATACGACCCTTTATTTCGTCGCGATGGCGGCTGCTGTGCTTCTGTGGACGCAGTACGTAGTCGATTATCTTGAAAGAGGAAATATTTTTGACAAGATACTGAGGTATACCGGATGGGCGTTTTTCGTATTCGAGATCATTGTGATAACGCTCAATATTTTTCATCCTGTCATGTTCTGGTTCGATGAAAACGGCGTTTACCACGCGGAAAGTATCAGACACGTCACTCTCGCAATCCAGATCCTGATGTTTCTGCTCACATCGGCCTACACGCTTCATGTCACTCTCAGAACCGAGGGAAAAATGCGGCGGAGGAATCTTACTATCGGCCTCTTCGGGATCGCCATGATCGTTCTGATAGCATTCCAGATCATCTATCCGCTGTGGCCTTTCTACGCGATGGGATATATGGTCGGAACATGCCTGCTCCACACTTTTGTCGTTGAGGACGAAAAGGATGAGTACCGCAAAAAACTGGAAAAATCACTGCTTCGCGAACAGGCTCAGAAAGAGGAACTCGCTGAAAGCAAAAAGGCACTGGTGGCTGCACTGGCAGAGGCGGAACGCGCCAACAAGGCAAAAACGGTATTTCTTTCCAACATGAGTCATGAGATCCGCACTCCAATGAACGCGATCATAGGGCTCAACACTATCGCAGCCAGCGATCCGACGGCAAGCAGTGAAGTAAAAAAACATCTTGAAAAAATCGGGGTTTCCGCCCGCCATCTGCTTGAAATCATCAATGATATCCTTGATATGAGCCGCATAGAATCAGGGCGGATGACACTCAAGAACGAGCCTTTCCCCTTCTCCAGGGCTATCGATCAGGTGAACAGCATAATCGGCGGGCAGTGCAAAGACAAAGGGCTTGCATACAAGTGCTCTCTCAACGGGCAGTTTGACGAGTGCTACGTCGGCGATGCAATGAAACTCAAGCAGATATTGATCAACATTCTGGGAAATGCCGTCAAATTCACACCTGAGGGCGGGTCGGTGAACTTCGAAGTCGCGGAAGATTCGCGTTCTGACGGAAAAGTCGTGCTGAAATTCGTTGCCAGTGATACCGGAATAGGGATAAGCAAAGAGTTTCTGCCTCATATTTTCGACACTTTCAGCCAGGAAAATTCTTCAGCAGCCGGCAGTTACGGAAGTACCGGTCTCGGCATGGCGATCACAAAAAGCATTGTCGAGCTGATGAACGGAACTATCTCCGTGGAAAGCGAAAAAGGGAAAGGAACTACTTTCACTGTAACAGTCACTCTTGCAGAATCCGCTGCAAAGGGCTCTGAAACAGCGGGCGGAGAAGAGGCACAAAACGGCTGCGGGAAAAAATACGGCAGCACAGGAGTCGATCTGACCGGATGCCGCATACTTTTGGCCGAAGACGTACAGGTAAATGCCGAGATCGTGAAAATGATCCTTGGAATGCGCAAAATCGAAGTCGATACAGCGGAAAACGGAAAAATCGCGGCTGAAATGTTCGCATCGCACGATCCGGGATACTATGCAGCCATTCTGATGGATATGCGTATGCCTGTAATGGACGGGCTTGAATCTACAAGAGTGATCCGCTCCATGGAACGCTCCGATGCAGGAACCATTCCGATCATCGCTCTGACCGCCAACGCATTCGATGACGATGTCCAGCGCAGCCTTCAGGCGGGACTCAATGCGCATCTGAGCAAACCGATAGAACCGGCGGCTCTCTTCGGCACACTTGAAGAACTTGTCAAACTGCCTGATCCAGAAAGAAATTCCTGAGCTTTTTCAGAATAAAAACTTATTTTGCTTTGTCAGAATCGATATCGCTGAATGCGCAGCCCACAGCTAAAATCGCGTTTTTGATGCAGTCGGGGCAGCTGCAAAGGTAGTGAGTTCCGTCGATTCCCTTCAGATCCTTGCAGATCGTCGCACCGCAAAGTTCTTTGAATTTATCGACGATGATCCTTGAATATTTGAGCGTTCCCTGCCCTTCGGAAAGTATTCCTGCGACCATGATCGCCCCGACAAGAGCGCCGCAGGTCCCTTCCATGTTTCCCATTCCTCCGACGAATCCTGATGTCAGCACAGCGAGCTCATTTTCGTCTATCTTTACGATGTCGCCGAATGCCGCCAGTACCGATCTCGTGCAGTTGTAACGGCCTTCCGCCTTGTATGCCGCACCTTTTTCCGCTCTTTCCTGAATGTTCATTTGTTCCCTCCGTTTTTAAGTTTCATTTGTATCTCTTCGGCAAACTACCAGCTATTCAGCCAGTTCTTCGAGTCTTTTTTTCTGCTTTTTTGCTTCTTCGAGAAGTGCTGAATAGTCAGTGTCTGTGCGGCTGCGGAGAAGTTCCGTCATTTCGCTGAGCGGTTTGTATATCGGGGTGAGCGAGATGTTTCCGTACATTCCTTTAAGTGCGTGGGCGACTTCGAATGCAGTGTCTAGATCCTTCTTGGCGAGAGCCGCTTCAAGCGCGTTCAGCTGCTCGTCCGGAACAGCCATATTCACGAGTTTAAGGTAAAAATCGTTAAGTCCCATGCAGCGCGCAACGCCTTCTTCGACATTTGCGCCGAAATCTTTAAGTTTTTCGATTGTCAGCATCTCTTTCTCCCCTCTTTTTCTATCATTTCGGAAAATTGATCAACCGGAAGCGGCTTCGAGAAATAGTAGCCCTGAATTATGTCGCAGCCGTTTTCCTTCAAAAGCCTGTACTGTTCCTCGGTTTCGACTCCTTCCGCGATAACCGGGACATTCAGGAACGACGCGATATCTATCATAAGCTGGACCATTTTCAGATCCTTTGCGTTTTCGCAGATACGGCGGATGAATTTCATGTCAAGTTTCAGCGCATCGATCGGCAGGGCTGCAAGCATGTTGAGCGAGGAATATCCCGAACCGAAGTCGTCCATTTCGAGTTTGAAGCCGCGCGATCTCAGCGAATTGGCGATCTCGATTATGCGGTCTGAACTCTCGGTGTATGCGGATTCGGTGATTTCAAGCAGCATATCGCCTGTCTGAAGTGAGTTGTCGAGCATCAGATCGACCATATTTTTCTCATAATCCGGAGCCAGCAGATCAATACGCGAAACGTTGACTGAAACCGGAACTGTCATGCCGAATGCGACTTTCCATGACTTTATCTGACGGGCAACTTCGCGCCAGATATAGTTGTCGAGCCTGTTGATAAGACCGTTTTCCTCGAAAAGCGGGATAAAAAGACCGGGGCTTATCATGCCGAGCTCGGGATGGTTCCATCTGACGAGGGCTTCGGCACTGCAAAGACGCGGCTCGTCACCTTTTATGTTGAATTTAGGCTGATAGACGACTTTGAACTGTTTTTCGGCAAGCGCAGCCTCAACCTCGTGAATGAGTTTCTCCGCGAAGAGCTCCTTCTCATGCAGGTTTGAGTCATAAATCGCATAGTGTTCCGAAGCACTTTTGCGAAGCAGGTTGCATGCGATGTTCGCTTTGTCGAAACGCTCTTCCATGCTGACAGAAAAATCGACATTCTGGTAAACGCCCATACGCAGATTGATTTTCCCTTCTCCGGCAATATCAGCCGCGGCATCACTTATACTTTCGAGGAAATCCTCGTGGGAATCGCAGTGCGGCAGATAAACGAAGAAAAGATCGGATCCACCGCGCCCAGCAAGACCTTCGCTCTGAAAAGCGAAATACTTTATCTCATCGGCGAGAGCGCACAGAAGTTTGTCTCCGAAACTCCTTCCTCTGAGCTCGTTGACAAGGTGAAAACGCGAAACGTTGACTGCTATCGCGTCCATCGCTCTTCCAGGCATGTAAACATCGCTCTTGGCGCAGTACTGGAAAAAGAAATCCTTGTTGTAAAGCCCCGTCAGGCGGTCTGTTTCGGTAGCAAGGATTATGTCGCTGTCCTCGGCAAGCTCGATTGAACGCTGGACACGCGCCATGATGACTTCCGGCATATTGTAAGGTTTCGGGATGAAATCGGCAGCACCGAGCTGAAGGCTCTCGACTTCGGCATCCTTTTCCGAGGTAAGAACGATGATCGGAATTTTTCTCAGCTTCGGATCGGCTTGCATTGCTTTGAGAACTTCGTATCCGTTGACTTCCGGCATCAGAAGATCAAGAAGAACAAGCGATATCCTGCCAGGAATCCTCCTGACAATATCAATCGCCTTTCTGCCGTTTTCCGCATAAATAACATCGTATTTCTGGCAGAGTATCATGCCCAGAAGCTCGCGGTTTATAGCCTCGTCGTCAACAACAAGGACCGTCCGCTTCAGTTTGTGTATTCCTTCTTTTATATTCTGTTCGTCCATTTTTCCTCCGAGGAAAATCAAAAAACCTGCGATGTTACACGAAATTTTCAAGAATTTCAAATTATCGCCGCATCCTCAAAATAGCATCGAAATATCGAATCGCCGCCTTTCTTGTCGCCGCCCTTCGAAATATGATATTTCGAAATTTCGATATTTCGACACAGAGTTGGGCGGCAATAAATTGAATTTCTCCAAAATCCCGTGTAACATCACGGGATTTTGGACTGAAAGCGGAGGATAAAATGGACGAAAAAATCAAAAATTTGAGAGATTTCATCGAAGAATCGGAAAACATCGTCTTTTTCGGAGGTGCCGGCGTTTCGACCGAAAGCGGCGTTCCCGATTTCAGAAGCAAGGACGGCTTATACAACCAGCACGACGTTCAGTTCGAGAAATACCGCCCGGAATATCTGCTGAGCCACAGCTGCTTAGAGGACCACCCTGAAGTCTTTTTCGAGTTCTACAGGCAGAAAATGGACGCGAGGAACGTAAAACCGAACGCGGCGCACTACTTTCTTGCCGAACTTGAGAAACGCGGCAAACTCAAAGCTGTAGTCACGCAGAATATCGACGGACTTCACCAGAAAGCGGGAAGCACAAACGTCTACGAGATCCACGGCACGACAACGCGCAACTACTGCTCTAAATGCGGAAAAAAATATCCCGCCGACTATATTTTTGAATCGAAAGAGCAGATCCCGCGCTGCGAATGCGGTGGGATCGTCCGCTGCGATGTCACCCTTTACGAAGAACAGCTTCCTGCCGAGGCCGTCTCAAAGGCGATCGCGGCAATTTCATCGGCTGACATGCTCATTATCGGCGGAACTTCGCTTTCGGTTTATCCGGCGGCGTCTTACGTCGGCTATTTCCGCGGAAAACATCTTGTCATAATCAACAAGGAACACCTGATTTACAAACTTGATCCCGTTAACGATCTGGAGATCAACGAACCTATCGGAAAAGTTTTTTCTGCGGTTGCGGAATAGTTTACGCCGTCACATCGACCTGTCCCGACTCTTCGACGCTTTTTTTGTCCCACTCGATCTTCGAGCAGCACCCTTCCCTTTTGAGCTGTCTCAAAAGAATGTCTATCGCGTTTCTGAGAACGGGCGAAGTTTTGGAATGGAGCCCTTTGCCGGTGACGATTCTTATTTTGTAGATCCTTCCGCTTTTCATGGCGCGGACATTGGTTTCGACAACTTTTTCGGCCTCGTCCTGATTGAGTCCGTGAAGATCTATCTCGAATTCGGGAAGAACATTCTCGCTGCGCGGCATGAAAAGCTCTTTCTGCTCTTCGGCGCTTGATTCCTTCTCGCGTTTGTGGATCTCAAAATCGATGTCTGAATATTCTTCGAGAAGGTCTGCGAAACTCTCTTTTTCGCCCTCTTTTTTCGCTGTTTTGCCGGAAAAAAGTTCGGCGAAATTCATTGAACTGTTGTTTTGGAATTTTTTGCTCATCACAACCTCTTGCCCAGATGGAGCCTTTCTGAAAGTATATCGAAGAAACTTCTTTCGGGGTTTGAAACGACGCTCAGATCTCGCCCGTTCCTGCGGATAAGAACGACATCGTCTTCGCATACCTGGACCGAATTTTTGCCGTCGCAGGTCAAAAATCCGAGAACGCATTCCTTCAAAGTGACTTTGACCGAACCTGAAGCCGGAAGCACTATCGGCCTGTGCGTGAGAGCGTGCGGAGCGACCGCGTTGATAACGAAAGACTCGTCAGCGGGATAGATTATCGGACCGTTGCACGAAAGGTTGTATGCGGTTGAACCGGTCGGAGTCGCCGCGATAAGACCGTCGCACTTGTACTGCGGCATCTCCTCGCCGTTGTATTCGATCCCGAAACAAAGCATCGGAGAAGCGTTTATGTCACGGATTATCGTCACTTCGTTGAGAGCGGTGAAAGCAGCTGTTTCCGCGCCGTTTCTGAGGAGCCTTACATCCATCATCATGCGGTTTTTGACATCGAAATCGCCTTTCAGAAGATTTACAATCATTTTTTCCTCACCTGGATTTATCTCGGCAAGGAACCCGAGCTGCCCGACATTGATCCCGGCAATCGGGATATCGCGCTCGAAAGCCATTGAAGCACCCGCGAGGAAAGTTCCGTCGCCTCCGACCGTGACAATAAGGTCTGAGCCGTCGATCTCATCGATATTTTCTACAATTTTGACGCCGAGTTCCCTGCTCTTTCCGGTGATGAAAGCGCGTGTTTCCTGCTGTTCGGCGATTTTTCTGCCGTCGTTCCTGAAAAAAAGGAAAACTTTTGAAATTTTATTTGATGTCATGTTTTTTTATCCCGTATTTAAAGCCGCATCTGGGGCACTCGACATTGAGAACAGGTTCGTTCTCGAAAAGAAAATCAATATCCTTCTTCGGCATACGCTTGAAAATTCCGGCGATCTTTTCTTTCGTGCAGCCGCATCTGAAAGCAAGGCTCACGTTTTCTTCCGAAGTCTCTTCGGCAAAAGCAAGCGATTCGGTATTGTTTTTTATCCCGAAAATCTCCCCTTCCTCGTAAATTTCGAGGTATTCCTGAGACTGGTCGGCAAAAAATCTACTGAAAAGCTCGTCCAAAATTTTGTCAGACGGAACATTTCCGGCGCAGTCGACCATCGTTACGCTCTCCATTCCCGAAATATCCGAAACCATCTGCACCGACATACGCGGATTCTTCTCGTAAGGCGAAGGCTCCCACGAATGGGTTTTCGCGACAAAAGTACCGTTTTCCGAATCTACGCAGCAGAAAAGCCTCCGTTTCTGCAACGGCATCGAGACATTCCACGCGAAACTCCACCCGTGCGGCATAAAAGGAAGGTATGCTACCGCAAACGAAATCAGTTTTCTAAGGTTCGGGAAACACTCTTTCGGCACAGTTTCTATCGGATTCTGAACATAAAAATCGAGGTAAAGCCCCATAAAATCGACAGAATTGAGCTCTGATGCCGCAGTTTCGCCGTTTTTCAGAGAAATTTTAACTGTTGAGGAAGACATTTTTACCTTTGTTTGAGCTGCATATTTATCTGAAGATTACTGGAAGTCGGCGTAAATTCAAGGCCGCCGATCATATCGCCTTTTACAAAATCGATAATGTATTTTTTGTTCAGTTCAAGCTGAAGCGATGCAGGTGTCACCTTGCCGGTATCCTCACCGTTCACAAAAATCTGAGCACCGCCCGGCGATGAAAAAACAGTCACCATATCGACCTCGACTTCGGGATCGACAAAGAGGAACTTCAGAATCAGCGCAATGACGGCAAGACATGCAACTATTCCTGAAATAAGACCTAATCTCGAAAAGAAAACTTTGTTTTTTTCCTTTCGTTTTTCCTCTTCCTCCTTCTGTTTCACCTCTTCCTCAACGCGCTGTTTCTCTTTAAGGTCAATATCCTCCAGCTCACCTATATTGTTGAACAATTCATCCATAAGATATTCCGTCTGCGCCTGTTCGATTATCTTCGTCATCTTTATGAAATGAGCAGGGAACAGCTTTTTGACAAAAGACGGAAGCATTTCGCTGTTCGGGTCAAATTCAAGCGAATTGTATATCAGCTGCAGATCCTCGCGCATATCCATTGCCGACGCATAACGCCTGTTCGGGTTCTTTTCGAGCGCTTTCATAACGATTTTGGCAAGATTGGGATCGATCTCCGGCATAAGCTCGTTTATCGGCTCGATCTCGTCATTCAAGATCGAATTCATGATGGCCATATCGCTGTCCAGCTCCTTGTACAAAGGCTTTCCGGTCAGCATTTCGTAAAGAATTATGCCGACAGAAAATATGTCGCTGCGTCTGTCAACAGCATGACCGCTGCACTGCTCAGGCGAAAGATATGCGTATGTTCCCTGTATCCCGGCGGCATCCTTGAATTTTTTGGTGTAATTCGCGTTTGCAATACCGAAATCGACGACTTTTATCTTTCCTTCGTAAGAAATCAGAATGTTGTTCGGATTCATGTCGAGGTGAACGATGTTCAGAAAATTGCCGTTTCTGTCCTGAGCGTTGTGGGCATGGTCAAGACCGCAGAGAACAGCCGAAATTATCTCGATCGTGAGATTCAGCGGCATAATCTGATCCCTTTCTTTGAGTTTTTCGATTATAGAGCCCAGATTCTGTCCGAAAACATATTCCATCGCGATGAAATACTGATCATCAAACTTTCCGAAATCGTAGATTTTAACGATGTTTTCGTGGCTTATATTGCAGATTATCCTCGCCTCGGCAAGAAACATCTTCACAAGCACAGGGTTGTTTCCGTACTGTTTCAGCACTTTTTTGATGGCAATCGGCATCGAATTGACAGGCGAATTCACATGCTTGGCAAGAAAAATCTCCGCCATTCCGCCCGTCGCTATCTTCGAAAGCAGCTGATAATTATCGAATCTCTCAAGCATCCGGAACCTCCGAAAAAACCTCTCCCTTTTGTTCCGTTGTAGAGACGTTTCTGAAACGTCTCAAAAAAGAACCGAGGCAGACCTCAAAAGAGACGTATCAGGTTACGTCTCTACAATAAAATCGGAATATTATATTGAATTTTTTTGAAATTGCGAGAAGAAAAGCCGATTATTTGTTGATTTCGGCAATAACAGCCTTCGTGATGTCGAATTTGTCGTTGTAGTAAAGCGTCTGCTCAGCCGGAATTACCATGTCATAGCCCTTTTGAATAGCTATTTTCATAACAATTTTGCGAACTTTGCCAAGAAATTCCTCTTGAGCCGCAGCATCTTTTTCAGCAAGTTCCTTTTCTTTCATGGAAGCCATTTTCTGAAGTTCAAGAGCTTTTTTCTGATATTCTTCAAGCATCATAGCCTGCGCTTCTTCAGTCGCCATTTTAGCTTCTCTTTTGATTTTCTCCTGAAGTTTTATGACTTCCGCTTCTTTAGCCTTAAGCTCGTCCTGGCTCTTTTTCAGCAACGCCTCGACTTTTTTTCTCTCTTTCTCGACTTCCTTCGATTCAGACCATACTTTTTTGACATCAACAAACGCGATCTTTTCTGCATAAACCGGCATGATCATGAGTAAAACAAACAAAGCTGCAAAAATTCTGAATTTCATCATTTCCTCCTATTCTTCAATTATAACTATTTCGGCATCTTTCCATGAAAAACGCCCGATATCGGCTTTTGCCTCGTCTTCAGAAGCGTATCTGCCGTATCTGACCTCAAATTTTCCGTCACTGGTGAAAATATAAGTCTCCTCTTTTATTCCGCTCTGATAGTTCTTAGCTGCATCGATATTGCCGAACACCGCCAAAACGACCGCATAAAAAACTTCTTTCTTTGATTCTTTCGGAGCATCCTTTCCGGATTCTTTTTTCTCTTCAGACTTTTCTTCAGGTTCAACTTTCTCCTCTTCGGCGCTTTTTTCGGACTCAGTCGCAGCCGGAGCCGCTTCCGGAGCATTTCCGGCAAGACCGACAACTTTGATTTTCGCCCTGATTTTTCCTTTTGCTGCGTTGTCAATCGCCTCAAAAGCCTTTACTGTCAGGTCGATCTGCTCTTTACCAGGCCTGTCGTTGACCGTGACCTCGACCTTTTTCTTTGTATCGAGAGACTGGATTTCAAGCACTGTTCCGAACGGGAACCCTTTTGCCGCACAGGTCATTGCGTCGTTTGAAAAAGTCTCGCCGTTCGCCGTCTGCTTTCCGTTGTACTCGTCACCGTAGAAAGTTACCCAGTAATAGTAGGTGTCGCCGCTCGAAACAGGATGCTTAACAACTCTCGGAGATTCGCAGCCTGCAGAAAAAAGAGCTGAAAGCACAGCACCGAGCACGAACAACAGGCTAAGAATGTTTTTTCTTCTTTTTAGTTTTTCCATCTTCATCGGACGTGTAGTAATAATAGTTCGACTTGTAGTAGGACGAATGGTAATATGAATAACCGTAATACGACTTGAACTTCTTCTCCTGTTTGAAATCAAGATTGTTGACAACGACTCCGAGACGCACGATTCCTGGTTTCGAAATATTAGCGATTACAGACTTGAATACATCGCGCGGAGTCTCGCTGATATTGACGGCAAGGATCAAACCGTCTGTCAGAGGCGCAATCGTCGCCGCATCGCTTACAGGGCTGAGCGGCGGAGTATCGATGATGACGACATCGTAAATCTCAGAAAAATCCTTCAGAATATCGGCAAAACGGGAACTCTCCAAAAGCTCTGCAGGGTTAGGCGGAATAATGCCGGCAGTAACGACATCAAGTCCGTCGTAAACATTTTTGTTGACGACATCGTCCATAGAATGCTCGCCGACGATCAAAGTCGAAAGACCTTTTTCGTTCTTGAGCCCGAAAACCTTGTGAACTCTCGGCTTTCTCATATCGGCATCAATGAGAAGGACCTTCTTGCCGGCAACCGAATAACTCGAAGCGAGGTTCGAAGAAACAATCGTTTTACCCTCATGCGGTACGGAACTCGTGACAAGCATAACCTTGAGCTTGGAATCAGGATTGCTCAGCTTGATATTGGTCCTGAGAGATCTGAAAGCTTCTACTGCAAGGTTCTTGCCGCTTTTATCCTCAAAAGCGATCTCCTTGAACTGTGCGGTTTCCGGCTGCTGGAACTTCGGAATGATACCGAGAAGCGACTTACCGGAAATTGTCTCGACCTCTTTGAAGCTCTTGAATTTGGTATCGAAAAATTCAACAAGAAAAACAGCAAAAGAAGCAAGAACTAGCGCAATCGCGAATCCGGCCAGCAGAATTATCTGCTTCTTCGGCTTGACAGGAATCTTCGAAACGAGCGCACGGTCGATCATGCGGATATTGTTGTTCTTCAGCAGCGCACTGAGATCTGCCTCTTTCGACCTTTCAAGAACTATGTCGTAAAGTTTTTTGTTGGTTTCGACTTCGCGGCGCAGCTTGCTGTAATTGATGTCGAGCTTGTTCAGATTTATCGCTTCGGTCTGCGATTCAGAAAGCATTTTGCGGTTCTTTTTCATCTCGTTGTCAAGCATCTTCAGTTCGAGATTGTAACTGCCGATTACGCCGGCGATTTCGCTTTTGAATGTTTTTTCGATGTTTTCCTTGTCGGCAAGCAGTGTAACCACTCTCGGGTGTTTCTCGCCGTAAACCTGTTCCGACGCATTTATTTTAGAAATAACTTCGAGATACTTAAGCTTAAGATTTCCTATGATTGCGTTTTCCTTGCTGATCTCTTTGAAAAAACCGTCTTCCGGATTGTCAAGGTCAAGACGGGCGTATTCCTCAATCTTAGCCGTGAGCGCATTACGCTTCATTTCCTGATCCGTCAAAGTGTTCGTCAGCTTTATTATACGCTTCGAAAGAAGTTCCTGTTTCGCTTCAAAAGTCGTTGCAAGAACATTATTGTTCTGCTTGAACTCGAAAAGCATCATTTCAGAATTTTCAAGGTTCTGCTTGAGGCTGACACTCTGATCCATGAGCCATCTAGCCGCGTCCTTTGTCTCGAAATACTTCTTTTCCAGGTTAAATTCGATATATGACGACGCCACCGCGTTAGCAAGGAAAGCAGCCTTTTCGGGATCTTTGTCTTCAACCGAAACACGCACGATATTGCTGTTTTTCTGCGGTGTTACAGTGATTTTTCCCAGAAGAACGGCTATAGGATCAATATCCTGAACAGCCTCAGGAGTGATTTTTTCAAGATCGAAACCCAAATACTCAAGAATATTGTCTCCGGGTACCATTTCAAGCACTTTCTGCGCCACTGCACGGCTCTGAATTATCTCATACTGGGTCGCATAGTAATCCTTATTCGCGTAGTAACTGCCCTGATTTCCGCTCTGGACGACCTCCATATTCCCGCCGAGAACATTCGCAGCTTTCGGCTCGATCTCAATAGTTGCAGTCGATGAGTAAATTTTCTCCATGCGGTACAGTTGCGCCACCGTAAAGGTCATTACGATAAGGACTATCGCGATAAAAAGGTAAATATGCCTTTTCAGCAAGGCAATGATTTCCATTAAATCTATTTCGCGTTCCTGTTCATTCATCAGAAGAATCTCTCTCCGACAAAAACTATATCTCCGGCGTCAAGGTAAAAATTCTCCTTTGCGCCGTTCACTATTGATTTTATATCGACTACAAACCGTTTTTCACCGCCGTTGCTCCCCTTTCTTGTCACGACAACATTCGAAAGATCCGCCAGATTGGTAAATCCGCCGGCGAGACTTATCGCTTCGATGACGCTCATCCGCCTTCTTATCGGGAAACTGCCCGCTTTTTTGACCTGGCCAAGAACAAAAATACGCTTGCTTACGAACTCTTCGACAAGAACCGTAACATTCGGCTCTTTCAGATAACCTTCTTTCAGTTTTGACGAAATCTTCATCGCAAGAGTAAAGATATTGAGCCCGTCAACCTTGATTTCGCCGATGAATGGAAAAGTAATATAGCCTTCCGGACTTACCTGATAAACGCCGGAAAGCTCCTTTTCATTGTAAACCTGAATATTGATTTTGTCGCCGGCACCGATAAAAGAAAGGTGGTCCTCTTCTTCTACGTCAGCTTCGGATGAAGTCTGGGAACTCATCTGTCTGTCAGAGTTATTTTCCCCGACTCTTATCGTGCAGGATACAAAAAGCGATAAACTAAAAAAAAATAGGAAGAAAGGGAGAGTTTTATTCATAAGGATTAGTAATCAAGAACGATCGAAAGCATTACCCTATGATCAATGTAGTCATAATGAGTCGAGGTCGTCTTTGTGTAACTCTTGTCAGCATCTGTTGCGTGGTTATAGTTCGTAGTCGAAGTCCTGACAAAATCTGTATCTTTGTATTCAAGATCATAGCCGAGCTTAAGACCGAACCAAGGGAAGATAGCGTATGAAAGCGCCGGAGCAAATTTTACAAGATGATCTCTGCGTTTTCCTTTCGGCATAAGAACCGAATAGGTCATTGTAGAGCCGTCATCATATGTATCAACTTTCTGATAGGAACCGTCTTCACCCTGAGTGTATTCATCTCTGCTCTTGAACTCTATATTCTTGCCGTACATAAGGTAAGAATAACTGAAATTCATTGAAGCAAGGAAATGTTTTGCAAATTTCTGCTTGAAATTCAAGTAAACTTTATGCGTTGAATTATACTGGAAATAAGCTGAAGGACGCATATTTTTAAGGTAACCGACAGCAAGACCGGTATCCTGATACTTGAAAACCAGCTCGGCATTCATATTGTAGTCATGCTGAACGCTGCTGCCGACATTTGCAGAATAACCGGCTGCAAGTTTTCCGGAAATAATAGGAGTGATCTGGCTCATTACACCAAGGAAAATATTTATCGGAACAGCTCTCGAATCATCACGGATTTTTGATTCGTAGTAATCCTGATATCGTACCGAAAAAGAAGCAAAAGCCATCGTTTTCGGGAGGAATTTCCATCTTCCGAAAAGATCAAGGAACGGAGAAACGTAGTTGTAATCTTTATAAGCTGCATTATTTTTCGACTGTTCGAGATAGTTGATGTCAAAACCAAGTTTGATCTTTCCGTAAAGAACATCCTCAACGCTTTTGAAGGCAACGCCTAAAGCAAAAGAATCCATAAGGTTTCTGTTTTTGCCGGAAAGTTCCTGACCGTCGGGAGTCGAAGACCTCGAAAGAGAGTTTTTAAAATCGAAAATGACAAGACCGTCTTTATTGAATTCACCCAAAAGATCAGATCTGATGTCAAGTTCGGAAAGTTTTTTCGACGTTTTCTTGTTTTCAAGACCAAGATAGTGGTTATAATCGAAAAGAAGCGAAAAACCGAGAGTTTTCTTCTCATCATCAAGTTTAATACGAAGAGAAGGACTGTAGTGGAAAACCATATCCGAAATGATTTCGGCGTTCCGCTTTGTGGTTGTAGTACTAAGCGCACCGCTTTCGTTTGCTGTAGTTTTAGTTTCAGTAGTTTCAGTATCTTCCGAAGCTTTGGTAATGTTTGACTCAAATTCCGGATTAATAGCAATACCTACGTTCAAAACTGTATCTTTGGTTATTTTGAAGCCTTTTTCCGGAGCATCATCAGCGGAAAAAACATACAAAGGAAAAGACATAACAAGCAGTAAAAAACAAACTGCTGTAAAAAAATTTCTGTTAGTTGTCATCTTACGTTACCCATCAAGAATTACATTGTAGGACTCTGATCTTCCTGATCAGGAATCTGCTCTACCTGAGCAGCATCTTCCGGAGTTTCAACCGGTACTGCAGCAGTTACATCTGTAGCAGCCGAACCGTCATTTGAAGTCTGAATAACACCGCTTGCATCAACGCCGCCTGCATCAGCGGAATCTGAACCTTCCATCGCACCGCGGTTTATTTCAGTCGGCATCTCATTGCCCATGTTAAGACTAAGTGCAGAAGAAACCGTACCTCTGGTAGAAGCTAAATTCTGCTGTTCCGTCTTAGCTGTCTGAGTCTGAGCAGAACGTTCACAAGACTGCGCAGCAGCCAGTGACTTGTCAGCCGACTCAGCCATTCCGTTCAAAATTACAAGCTGTCCCTGAGCTTCGGAAATTTTTCCGGCTGCAACCATGGCAGTAATCTTAGCAACTATGCCAGATGCACTGGAAACCAAATTTTTAACTGCACCGAGATGTCCGCTTACGCATGATTTCCATTTCTGATCCTTTGCTGCGGAAGCATCTGCATTTGCTCTGTTCAATTCAGCCTCTACATCGGCGATTTTACTTGCCTTTGCCTGAGCTTCATCTTTAATATCCGCATAAAGCGTTGAAGCCAGAAGCAAAGAAACAAACAATAAAACAAATTTTGAAAAAGACATTTTGCACCTCTATAACCAAATTAATTGCTAAACATAAACGGGAAAGTAACGCTTGCCGGACCGCCTTCCGGTTTCGGGAAACGCAGTCTGCCGATAACTCCCTTGATGCACTTTATAGTTTCGGCATCTTTGAGTGTATCTTCCGCTATATCGATACTTTCGACACGTCCTTTTTCATTTATCAAAATAGTAACCGATACTTTTCCTTTCAAAGTCGGATTAGCAAGAAGAGCTTTGTCGTAACAACGCTTTACTGCCGCACTGCTGCCTCTTATAGTTTTTGCTACGCTTGCAGAATCTACAGCACCGTCGACTTCCGTTTTTCCTACAGAAGCTTTACCGACAACTGCTTTTTCCGCTCTTCCTTTAACAGCTACAGCACCTTCCGATTTTTCAACTTTAAGATCATCAATTTTCGCCGTTTCAACAGCTCCGGCATCGCCTTTTCTGCTTCGCTGCGAAGAACTCGTGGCAACACCGATCTGTTTTACACCGGAAAGAGCCGAGTCTATATCTCTGTCTTTACCGCCGTCACCGAGAACATCTGTGATGAAACCGCCGGTACCGCCTTCACCGACTGAACCGATCATTCTCAAAAGACCTTTACCTGCGACTTTTTTCTGCATTTCAGCAACACGGACAGACTCTTCACGCTGAATTGTTGAAGCATCTCTCGGCTTTTCGTTTCTTTTCGGTGCAGCTTCCTGCGGTTCAGCTGCCTTTTTGGCTTTTGCAGCAGTCGCCGTAGCATTCGGATCAACTTCTTTTTCTTCTTTCGGAGTCTTATCCTCTATTTCCTTTTCCTCGACAACATCATCCTTTGTATCAAGTTCAGGAGCAATAAGTTTTGCAAAACGGTTTGGAACATCGGTAAGTTCCACTGGTTCCGGTTTCGGAACATTTGCCACATAGATAGCAAAAAAGAAATAACCGAAAACCATGATGATAAGCTCTATCGAAACAAAAGGCCAGTCAACATGCTGTGTCCACGATCCTCTGATCGATTTCGGCAGTCTCAATTTCGGAGGCTTCGGCGAAGGAACTACAAATTGAAACAGTACTATTGCATTCCCGATAAGAATTTTACCGCGGTATTCTTCGGAAATAGGAAGAACATAATCATCACCGCGTCTCTTAAGCGTTCCGCTTTTAATCAGATCCTCAATTTCTTTCGGCTCTCCTTTCAAGAAGATTTTGCCGGTCATCTTCTGTGTAAGAACAAGCTCATAATGACCTGACCTGAAACAAAACATCGGAAATTTGCCGGACAAAAAAGACGAAGGCACAACAAAATGCGCTTTTTCCGAGTCACCTATAAAAACCGTCTCAGCTTTCCTGAATACCTGCTCATCAAGGATCCTGCCGTTCTGAATAACGCCGACCCTCAAGACCTTCTCTGATATCCCCTGGGGCATAACAACCTCGTAAAATGCAATAATAATCTTTCAAAAAACCGTGACCGGCAACTAATGCCGGCCACATAAAACATACTAACCGGCCGTGGAAATAGTCGCGAACTTAAAGTTCGAAAATTCCGCCTGACCAGCAGTGTACATAACTTCCGTCAACAAACGATATGGACTTTCCTTATCCATAACGATTGTGCAGACACCGTCAAATTTGATAGTGGGGTTGATAGCTTCGAGACGTCTTTTCTTTTCGACTGCCTCAACAAGCGCTTTGTTCAACGGAATGATGAAATAAGCGTCTTCGCCGCCGCGTTTCTGCGAAGCTTCAACTTTACCGTCTTTTACAACCGTAACAGGTTCGTTGTCAACAACTATTGAAGACTTAGCAACCGTAACTGTAACAGTCGCCGCAGGCTGCAACAATGAAGTTGACTTCGGAATATCCAAGTCCGGCCCGGGAGTAATGTTTACAGGATCTGTAGCATAGCTCTTGAGAAGGAAAACAAGCATGATTGTAAGAATATCCATCAACGAGTTGATGTTTAATTTCTGCCCGCCTTCACTCTCTCTGCCGGTTTTAGATTTTTTCCTGCTCATCAGGATTTCTTCTTCATAATTTTCCGGAAGGTATTCGTAAGTTTCGTTTGCTTTTTTTACAGCCATAGCTGGTCTGTTTTCTTCTCCCATAATACCCTCCTTATGCTATACCTGCGCTAAGTACAACATTCGGGAAAAGAGTTTTCTTCTTTTCGCCGTCCTTTTTCTCTCTTGTAGCGTCCATTATCTTCATAATGTACTTGTACTTAGTGTTAGGTTCAGCGGTGATGATAATGTTTTCTTCAGCCGGATTTGCATCTTTCAAATCCGAAATGATCTCAACAAGCTTATCAATATCATAAACTTTAGCATCAATCATTTTGCCTTCCGCATCTTCTTCTTGTCCGTCAATTTTAAGAATTGTCGGACCCAACGGATCGTCTTTGTTTTCAATAACCTGATCTCTTACAAAAACAGTAATACCTCTGTCAGTCAGAGCAACTGTCAGTTTAAGAGGTTTATCATCCGGTCTGTCTGCCGGCGGATTTGCCTCGGAAGAAGGACCGATCTGCGGTGTAGCAACGTTGACAACGGCTATTTTTACAGACTCCATTGAGGTCAACAACAACGGTATAAGAATAAGAATGAGGTTCATTGCAGCCGTCATGTCGAGATCCTGACCGGATCCTTGTGAACGTCTCTTACCCATTTTTTATTCCTCCAAATCGTGTCTGTTACTTACTCAGCCGTTCCTTTTTCTCTGCTAACAAGCAGGTTTGAAAGTTTTACAGAGTAAAGATCAAGGTCATTGAGGATTTTTCCTGCAAGACCGTTAAGAACAAGGTGAATAACCGTTCCGGGAATAGCGATCATAAGACCCCAACCGGTGGTGTTCATAGCGATAGCGATACCGTTTGCAAGCATTGCCGATTTCTGCTCAGGAGCAGCGTGAGCAACTGCTTCGAATGCATCGATAAGTCCGAAAATCGTTCCGAGAAGTCCGAACATGGTAGCTGTACTCGAAATTGCGAAAATGCTGGGAAGGAGTTTTGAAACTTTCGGGGTTACTTCAAGTGTAGCCTCTTCCATTGCATTCTGGATTTCAAGTTCGCCTCTGTTTGCTCTGGAAAGACCAGCCTTCATAACTTTTGCAAGAGCTGCATCACCTGCTGCGTCGCAAAGTTTGATAGCTTTGTCAACATTGTTTGCCATAACAAGTTTCTGAATCTGTTTCATCAAATTTGCGCCGTTCGTGTTGAACTTTACAAGAAGAAAAATGCACTTGTAAATTGCAACACCGAGAACGTAAAGACCGCAAACAGCGATGAAGTGCATAAACGTTCCGCCTGAACGATAAAACTCAGCAAACCATTCCATAGTAAATCCTCCTAAAAAAATAAAAATAATATACTAGAAAGCATCGTCTGCACAGACGGCTTTCTCAACCTCATCCAAAAAACTTACGTTCAGATCCAGCGAACGGTACGAGAACTTCGCCCTTGACAAAAACGTCATGACTTCAGGTTTTTGTATCGTTCCTTCGATCTGAATCTCTTCTATAACAATTGTTTTCGCTTCGACATTAAACGAAAAAAGCAACGAAGCAATAAGCGCACAAATAAAAAGCATCACCAATTTACCTTTTACAAGAACAAAGTTGGCGGGAATATATACAAACAAACTTTTTAAAGCAACTTTTTTGGCAAAAGCAAAGCAAAAAATATGTAAGCCGTTGTTTACATTATTATTTTTCATCATGTTTTTTATCATTCCGTCTCTCTATTTTCTTCCGGTCCGGCATTTGTTCCGTCTGGTTCCTGTTTCTGAGCCTCTCCGGCATCAGTTTCAGGTTCCTGTTCAGGTGCCGCTTCCGCCGCCGCTTCAGCGTTATTGCTTGCATCTTCAGCTTTCGGTTCTTCAGGAGCCGCTTCGGCAGGTGCTTCTGCTGCCTGCGGTTCAGCCGGGGCTTCCGTTGCTTCAGCCGGGGATTCAGCAGGAGCTTCCTCTTTCGGTTCTTCCTGTTTCTGCTCCGAAGCAGCTTCAGCCGGTGCTTCCGTTGCTTCAGCCGGGGCCTCAGCAGGAGCCGCCGCTTCCTGATTTTCAGTTTGTTCAGGTGCTTTCGGCGTCAATTCTTCAAGTTTCGCCTTTGCAGAAAGACTTAGCGTATCGTTCTCGTCTACGACCGGATATTCTTCAAGATACTTGCTCCAGGCCTCCGCCGTGTTTGCTTCTTCAGCCTGTTTGAAAGCCGCTTCCTTGTGTTCCCTGAACAGTCTTGCCTCTTCTTCCTGCGCCTGTTTTCTTTTCTCGGCCTTTGCCTTTGCAGCAAGAGCAAATTCAAGTTTTTTCTTCTCGGTTTTTGCTTCTTTTATGTAACCGTCAACAAGCGCTTTCTGCTCCTTGAAGTTTTTGCTTTTCGCAATCAGCTTCATATATTCGTTGAAATATTTCATAGCAGTGTCAAAACGCGCAGGATTTTTGTCTCCTGCAACGTCGGCATCAAGATAAAGCAGAGCCTTGTTGAAGATCACGCTGTTGCGGAGAGACTGTGGCAGATCTGTTCTTGCCTCAAGCTCGTCAAGCAGCGTTGCAGCATTCTTGTAATCCTCAAGACCTTTGTAAGCCAGCGCGAGATTCAACTTTGCAGACCAGAAATCATCCTTGATCTTCAAAGCCGCTTCGAGCTGCTCCTTCGCCGTGGAATAATCCTCAATTTTCATCGCGAGGATAGCAAGAATATTCCTGACTTCGGGCTGATCTGGATTTGTTTTAACCGATTTCATAAGATGAGTCGTCGCCCCTTTCGAATCACCGGTCCTGTAAAGCAGGAAACCGTAAAGTCTCTGAAGTCTGAAGTTGTCCGGATCCCACTTTTCAGCCGTCTCGAGAGCTGATTCGGCAAGTTCGTACATCTTCTTGCTGAAGTATGAAGTTGCAAGCGAAATAACAGCCTCGGAATTCTGTTCGTCTTCCTTCAGAACAATCTTCGCATACTTTTCAGCTTCGTTGTTGCGTCCCAGCTGGAGATTGAGCCACGCGATGAAGTTATATTTTTCGACGACATCCGGATTCTTTTCTGCAAGCTGGGTGAGATATCCCTCTTTTTCCTTGATCTGAGCCGGCATGTAGAGCAGAGCTAAATTGTAAAGCGGTTTCGTGAATGAATTATCGGCGAGATATGCCTTTTCGTACCATTCCGCAGCCTCGTCACGATTTTTCATCCGCTCGAAGCAGACAGCCGTATTGAAAGCGATCTGAGCGTTTCTCTGATCTTTGTTGAAAGCGGCCTGCCAGAATTTGACAGCCTTTTCGCAGCCGCCGTCAGAGTAAGCGCGAAGACCTTCCTCGAAGTCCGCCGCCGCCGGTCCGATATATTTTCCGCCGTCGTAATTCGGATTTTTTTCCTCTTCCTGAGCATTGCTGCCGGCTTCAGTGGTTGTTTCCTCACCTTTGGCAACACTGTCAGATGCTGATTCAGGCTGTTTTTCTGCAGCATCGGTGCTTTCTGCAGCCGGTTCCGCCTTCTCGTCCTGAACTTCGCTTTCAGCGCTTCCTTCAGGTTTTTCTGAATCAGAAGAAGAAGCCGATGGTGCCGTTCCGCACGAAACGAAAGAGAGAAGTGCCAGCAATATAAGTATTTTATTCAGCTTTTTCATCTTTCACCTCTTCAGACGTTTCATTCTTCTGCTCGGAAGCGCTTTCAGCGGCAGCTCCGAGACCAGCCTTTTTGTAAACTTTCTTTTCTGCCTTATCAAGCGAAACAACCGGTGCGAAACCTGAATCAACCGCATTTTCCTCGGCGAAAATCGGAGTTTTTCCGACTTTATATTCAGCCGGGCGCATAACGGCGAGTTTTTCGGTTATAAGCTGTGTCCACTTGTTGAACACTTTGAGCTCACGCGCCTTTTCCAAAGCCTTCGAATAGTATGTTACAGCAGCTTCTTCGATAGGTTCAGCCTGCTGCTTGAGCATGTCGGCGTAAATTTCCTCCTCTTCCTCGCTGAGGCCTGCCGGCGGCTCTGCATCAAACAGAGCATCGGAGAAACTCTGGTAGAGGAAACCGATTCTGTACATTCCGGCCATCATCCACTCGTAAACCTGGAATTTCAGAACTTCATTGTATTTTCCCTCAAGTTCCTTCATCGCGGCAAGTTTTTTCTTGAGATTTTCCTCAAGCTGCTTGTCGTTTTTGCCGAGAATCTTGAGCTTCAGATAAGCGTCGAAATCATCTTCGAGAAGTTTGAACTTAGCCTCGGCCGCATAGAGCATCGACTCGTCAGTCGAAACCTTTTTCGCAGCGATATAGGCAAGTATTTTTTCGTACGAAGCCTTTGCCATTTTCTTGTTGTTGAGCTTCTCTTCGTAGATCTTTGCGATCTGGTAACGCGCCCTTGCAACAAGGTGTGTGACAGAAAGATCGTTTTCGAAAGTGGAAATGAAGCTCTCGTAATTTTTGATCGCACCTTTCCAGTCCTCGGCCTTCTGATACATTCTGCCGACGTCGTAGAGCGATTCCTTGCCCTCAGGTTTGGACTTTTCTTCTGTGTAGTAAAGTCTGTAGTAAGTAGCAGCCTCTTTATACTTCTGAAGTTTTTCAAGAAGGAACGCAGCGTTGAAGACAGCGTTCGATTTTTCCTTGTATCTCGGATATTTGTCGTAGAGCTGTTTGTAAGCCTTGACCGCCTTTTCGTGGTCATAGCTCATTTCAGCGTTGTACGCAACCAGATAAAGCGACTGCGGAGCAAGTTCGGAATGAGGATATTCGGTGTAGATTCTTTCGTGCAGATGCAGAGCCGACTCGAACATCGTCGCCCTCGAATAGTTGACGGCAGCGTTGTAAATCGCTTTGTCGGCGTCTTTGTTGCCCGGATTTTCCTCAACCATTCTCAGATATTCCTCGGCAGCCTCTGCGTGTTTGCCCTCTTCCTCAAGCTGCTGGGCGTGTTTGAAAAGAGCACTCGCACGGTATGTCGAGAACTCTTCCTTCGCCTTTTTGTCGGTTTTCGCCTTTGTCGCAAACCTTTCTGCAAAAACTTTTGACCATTTCGCAACGCTTACCCAGTCTTTTTTAGCTGTATAGTAAGCGATTATGTCTTTCGAAGCCATTACAGCCGGCTCAGTCTCCGGAAATTCGCTGATTATGCGGAGATAGCGCGGCTCTGCATCGCTGTAAAGATCGTGGTCGTAGTAGATTCTCGCGACGTTGTATGCAACCACCGGCTTGTCCTCGACCTCTTTTGCAAGTTTCAGGTACATGTCACTCGAGAAAACGAGTTTCTGCTCAAGGTCGCTGAGCGGTTTGCCTGCCTTTTCTGCAGCCGGAACGTTCTTTTCATCGGAACTTTCCCAGATGCTGTTGTAGCAGAAAAATACCTGGAACGCTGCGTCGTCTCTGTATTTGTCCTGATTTTTGTCGTCTCTGACGCGTTCATAGACAACGACAGCCGCCTTGATATCGCCTGCATAGAACAAGGTGTCGGCAAGGCTGTATGTGATGTCGTAAGTTTCCGAAGTGTACGGGAAATCCCTGAGGTATGCCGCATAGAAGTCGGCAGCCTTCCGGTATTCCGCAGCCGCTCCGTCAGCATCGCCGTTTTCTTTCAGCGCCTGAGCCTGTTTGTGATGGAAAACAGCCGTGTCGAGAAGCGCGACCTTTGCAAGTTCCGCAGCTGCACGTACTGCCGCCGGATTTCCGCGGTTGATACGCGCCCATTCGCTCGAAGCATTGTATTTCGCCGCAAAGATCTCCGTTTCCTCGGCAGCCTTGTCAAATTCACGCGCCTTGTTGCAGAGCTGGATAAGAGAATTGTGAAGTTTCGGCGTATTTTCGTAGTAAGGATAATGTCCGATTATGTAGCGGTAAACTTTTTCGGCTTCCGCGTATTTGTTGTTTTCATCAAAGTAACTGCCGAGCTGTTCGAACACTTCAATTTCGAACGACGGGGCTTTAAGAGGCGTGAAATAGGCAATAGCCTTGTCTGCGCTGCCCCATTCGTCATCGGCAAAACTGATAGCGATATACTGAATAGCCTCTTTTCTCAGGTTCTGCCCTTTGTCGACGCCCTGCGCCTTCATTTCATCAGAGTAGAAAAGGAGCTGCGTGAATGTCTTGACAGCGTCTTCGAGACGGAACTGCCTGTAGTATGTCCACGCCAGTTTGTAAAGTATCTGATCGTAGAAATTGCTTTCGGGGAATTTTTTGCCTTCGAGATACTGGGCTTCGGCTTTCTTAAGGTCGTTTTCGGCAAAGTAGTAATCGCCAAGACGGAGCCTGAGTTCGACATAATTTTCTCCGGCAAGTCCTTTTTCAAGCAGCGTGAGCCATACCTGAACCGCTTTGTCGCCCTGACCTGACTCAGAGTAGCAGTATCCGAGCAGATAGTAAACCGAACCGAGGTATTCGAAATCGGGGAAACGGCGTATCATTTCCGTGTAAAGCCTGATCGAATCGGAAAAATCGATTTCAGGAAGTTCCGGCTCGACAGAAATTTCGTGGTTGTCAAATTTTTCGAGCGCAGCCTCATATCCTTCGGTTTTCTCGTTGTAAACGATCATCGAACGCTCGTAGTAAAGCTCTGCGAGCCTGTACATCGCATTCGGAGTATACTTCGGATTGTCGGGATACTTTCTGATAAATTCTTCGAAAAGGGTAATAGCATCCTTTCTGGCCTGAATCTCCTTAAGTTCCTGCTCGGATATCGCTTCGGAATATTTCGATTCGACGAATTTTCTTTTTTCCGCAACTTCCCTGAGAACGAGCTGCAGGAATTCCTTCTGGTATTCCCTCACGCGTCCTTCAAAACGGACAACTTCCCTTGCGAAAGCCTCGCTGTTGAAAAGATCTCCGTCAACGATCACGTCATCCGGAGAAGAAGCAGACTTTTCCGCTTCGGCGTTCTGCGTTTCAACCGGCTTTTCATCTGCAAAAACAGGTACAGCCGCAGACAACGCAAATAGAAAAATCAGAAAATATCTCATTGTTCACCGTCTAAATTAAATTGGAGTTGCTGTATTTCGGTAGCCTTCTTGGTCTTGAGACGCATGATTTCGGAAGTAGACTCCTCTTTCTTCTCCCATGCGACATCTATAAGCCCGAGATCGCCCTGAAGCACAAGGTCCGCAAAAATATTGCGTGCGGCATTCATATTCGAATAAATCGCGAGCACCGCCATCTCTTCGACTTCGCGCTTTGCCCTCTTAAGCTCGCTCTTATAACCGTCGACATTGGTTCTTTCCTGCTCGTATGAAGCACTGAGATCCGAAATGATCCCTTTCATGGAATCGTTCAGCCTGTTCATGAAATCGGCGAGTTTGGCATCGATCCTGTCGGCTTCACCGATAAGTCCGGCGACTTCAGGCGCATCCCTTCTTTCGGGAGAATTTCCGATAATATCCTGCTGGCGCGCCACGATTCCGTTGAAGGAATCCCTTATCTCGTTTTCCGCTTCAATCAGAGTTCCGCCGAGAACAAGACCGTTTTTCTCGTCGTCTATCTCGGACTGGCAGGCATCGCTTTCAGCCGAAAGAGCGTTGAATTTTTCGCGTTCCTGACCGATATTGTCAAGGAACTCTTTTTCTTTTTCATTTTCGAGATTTTTCTCTTCAGAATACGAAGCAATCATCGTGTCAAGCCTGTCGGCAAGGGCATTGAGCTCCATCGAAACGCGGTGCATTCTCTCGTCGAGCTTCAAAACCTTGTCGCCGTATTCCTCTGCGCGCTCCCTGATTCTTTCATGAGCGACAGAATCAGTATTCTCTATTGCAAGAAGTGCGCGTTTTTCAGAATCAAGTTTTTCGAATTCGCCGCGCTGTTCTTCCGTAAGAGCAGCTCCTGCAAATCCGTTCCTGGCCATAACGAGCGAATTTTTTATAACCGCGATTTTGTTTCTGAGCGTCATAACGCTTCTTACCGCTTCTTTAAGCGGCGGGAAAAGAGCGGCTGCATTTTTGTTGCCGGACATCGTCAGGACCTTTTTCTCAAGATCTTCGATACGCTTCAGCTCTTCTTCCAGCCCGATAATCGTGTCGTTCAGAGCAACCGTTTCCGAAAATTTCTTACTGTCTTCAAGTACCGAGCGGACTGCCGGCGAATAAGGAAGAAGAAAATCCGAAACCTTTCCTGCCCTTCCGCTTGCCAGGAAGGCCTTTCCGTCGATCGAGAAAAGCTCGTCCTGATATTTGGTGTACTTCGAAACTATTGAACTGAAAAGCACCAGAGCTTCGCCGAAACGCCCCATTTTGACAAGAAGCGTTCCCTCAAGAATTTCCGCCTGAGTCGCAATTTTTGAGTGAGGGGCGATATTTTTCACGAGACGCAGCGTATCGACCGCATCTGCGAACTGATCACGTTTAATGAACGTCCAGCTCAGCTCATAGTAAGCCTGCGGGAAAGAGCGCGAATCAAACGCAACCGGTGCATAATGCATCAAAGCCGTTTCATTGTCACCGTTTTCGAAAGCTATTCTTGCAACGGCAAGCTCTGCCAGCTCGCGGATATTTTTGAAATTGTGGTAGCCGGCGTCTTCGGGAAGCGCGAGAATCTCTTCATAGATAGCGCGCGCATCTTCGAGTTTTTTGTCACGAAGTGCCGTTACACCGAGGAAATAACGGGCCTGCGGATAAAATGCGGTTTCTTTCTTCACCGAAGAAAAAAGTCTAACCGCTTCATCGACCTTTCCGCCGAAGAAAAGCGATTTTGCGAAATAGTAAAGAAGTTCAGGATCGCTGTAAATATCGTTGCCGCCTTTTGCGAACCGGTCATAGTACTTCTCCGCCGCCGAATATTCACCCAAAGAATAACTCATAAATATAAGCTGCTTAAGAGCTTTCGCTTTTAAACTTCCGTTGCCGTAGGAATCAAGAAGCATCTCGTAATAGCGGGTCGCGGAAATGTAATTTTTCTGCATATACAGCGATTCGCCGAGCTTATAGAGAGCCTCGTACTTTACGGGGTCATTGTCCGGAACCGACACCGTCACCGAATAAAAAATACCGGCGGAAGTTGCGTAATCGCCTTTTCCGAAGAAAAAATCACCTTTTTTCATCTTTTTGTAAGGCTGCAGCTTGTAGTCAGCGTCGGAAATATTAAGATAAAGATATCTTCTTAAGTTGTTCTCGAATTCGGTGTCGATCTCTCTCAGAGATGTTCTGGCCTGGTCAAGAGCAGCACCCGCGCCGGCAGGAACCTCCTCCTGATCCGCAGCTGCGACAGCCGGAAAACAGAGCAACAACAGAAAAAGAACTTTAAGCTCTTTGATCATAACTACTCCTCTCGAGCTAATCCCTGTTTTCAAACGTGTTTTTGTTGACTTTCAACTCTACACCGATCCTGTTTTCAAAGCTGTACATTCCGCCTTTGTCGAAAGCTGAAACTTCGATTTCCACAATATCGCCTTCTTCAAGCGTGAATGACTGATCGGCAGTAACTTTGATGGAGTAGTCTCTCAGATACGAAAATACACCGTAGCCCTTACCTATGTAAACGAGATAAACCGAAACACGGTGAGGTCCCGGAACAACGGCTGCATCGTAAGCCTGGATTTCCTTCTCCTTAAGCTCTTCCGGAAGGTCGACCTTTTTGAAAACCGGTTTGTCGTCAAAATAGTAGACAGCCGAAACAAGTTTGAAAAGATCTCCGACCTCGTTGTTGTGGACTATCGTGACGGTCGAACCGCCGACAGTTCCGCCGAGAACGGTTTCCTGAAGGATCGCAAGTCTCTGTTTGGACTTGAATATCTTGTCTTTCAGGGAATCAATTTTTTCCTCCAGAGCCCTGAGTTTAAGGTTGTATCCCTGCTCGTCCTCGGCTGCAGGAGCGGTTTTTGCAGGCTCCTCAGCTTTCGGCTCTTCAGCAGCAGGCGTTTCGACAGTTTCTGCAGGCGCAGCATCCTGTGCCGGTGCCTCTTCCGCAACCGGAGCAGCTTCCTCTGCGTTTTCCGCAGCTTCCTCTGCAGCTGGTGCAGCTTCCGCATTCTCTGCCGGCGCTTCTTCAGCTGCCTCAGAGTTGTTGTTCTGATCCTGAGCCTGATTCTGCGGCTCCTCAGCCCCTAAAAAAGAAAAAACCAAAAAAGATACGATCATTAAAAAAACTTTCATTTCAAACTCCGCAAAAAAAATCCAGTCGCCAATAATAGGCAATAATTAAAAAAAGGCAAACTTTATACAAAAATAAAATCAAATATGGAAAACATTGCCGACTTTATATCCGAGAAAAAGCTCTGCCGTAGCCTTGAAAGAATTCGGATCATCAGTGACAAAAAACCTGTCATTTTCAACACTTCCATAATTTCCCATATTATTTTCCGACAAAATTCCTGCAAGTTTTTTTGCCGTATAAAAAGCTGTGTCAAGAATCTCAACTTTTCCGCCGAAATAATCGGAAATAACACTTCTCAGCATCGGATAATGCGTACAGCCGAGCACAAGTGCATCGGGCGGATTCTTCTTCATTCCGGAAAGATACATATCAATCGCCATTTCAGTGATCTCTCCTTTGAAAAGTCCTTCCTCCACCAGGTGAACGAACAGAGGACACGCCTTAGCAGAAATCTCCAGATCTTTGTTGCCAAGCATCAAAGCCTTCTGGTAAGCTCCGGATAAAATCGTCGTATTCGTGCCGATTATGCCTATCCGTTTCAGTTCAGGCCGGGTCAGCAGATATTCAACAACCGGTTCGATAACGCCTATGATGTTAAAATTCGGAAAATGTTCCTGAAGAAAAGAAAGAGCCGCCGCCGAAGCCGTATTGCAGGCAACGACAACCGCCTTGACTCCGAGAGACAGCAGAAGATTGACATTGGCAAGCGAATAGTGCTTTACGACATCGACCGACTTGCTTCCGTACGGCACTCTTGCCGTATCGCCGAGATAAAACACACTTTCGCCGGGCAGGACTTTCTTGACCTGATCAAAAACAGTAAGACCGCCGACACCGCTGTCAAAGATACCTACAGGATTTTTGTTGAAGGAAAACACAGCACTTAGAAGAATGTGTACTTCATAAAAGGAGTGACAATGATATTCATACCGTCAAAATCAACAATGTAGTTGAACTCAACGGAAGCACCGACCGAGAAATGACGGGCAAAAGTATAACGCTCGAAAATCAGACCGCCGCCGATTCCGATATTGCCGCTGTTGGTTGCACTTTTACCGGCAACTTCATCGGCCGCATTTTTACCCTTTTTATAAGTTTTTGCCAAAGCATAGTAATCGACATTGATGATAGCTCCGAACTCCCATCTCGGGTCAATCATCCATGTAACATCAAGGTCGAGACCGACTACAAGCGGACTGTAGTCTTCCTTCCAAGGTGAATCTTTATGATTCTGCTCAAGATCGGCATCGTTTTCCTTCGCATTGAACTGAACCATACCCAGAGAAAGCGCGATTCCGATATTCACTTTATCCTGAACAGGAATATCATAACCGAAATTGAGTTTCAGGGTCGAACCGAGAGGACTTCCGGCATTGTCTCCGCCAGCTTTGCCGACATAACCTACGATACCGCCGGCAAACTGGAGATGCAGACCTCTGAGAATCGGATCCAGATCGTTGCCGGAAACATCACCCGCAACTTCTTCTGACTCAGCCAAAAGCGAAAAACTTACCAAAAGTGCCAAAAGCAATATAAACAACTTTTTCATGTCTTTCTCCTTAGCTTTCTGAGTTCTTAAATACGAACGGGTAGTTTACGATAACGATACCGCCGCCCTTAGGAGCAGGGAAACGAATCTTCTTGATCTGGTCTGCGACACAGCTTTCAACCGTTGCGTTACCCATCGTGGTTCTCTGCACTTTGGAGCTGCTTACAGCACCTGTTGCAGAAATGATGAAGTTGATAACGATTCTTCCGAAAAGTTTCGGATCCTTGTTAAGTTCTTTCTCGTAGCACCATCTGATCTTCGCAAGGTTTCTTCTGATGTATGCATCAATGACAGATCTGTCAAGAGCACCCATGATGACTGCCTGACCGCCGCCTGCGGAAATATCCGAACGGCCTTTTCTGCCGATCTGACCTGCAGCCATACCGTATTTTCCGCCGGCACCGCCGCCGCCACGTCCTCTTGTTCCGAGACCGCCGATTCCGAGAGCGTTACCGCCGCCGCCTGTACCGAAACCTCTTGTTCCGAGACCGCCGGAACCGAACTGGTCAACACCTGCAAGACCCGTTACAGAACCAAGTGTCTTTTCCATGCCGGCACCAAGACCGCCGCCGCCGAATACTCGGTCAAAGCTTGCAGCACCGGATGAAAGAGCACCCATAATACCTGAGCTCTGTGCAACTTTCGCGTCGAGACCTCTTCTTGCGGAACCCTGTGCGTTTGCAACACGGCTCTTCTTGTCACCGACTCTGCCCTCTTCACCGAGAGATTTTCTCTGAGAAGTAGCCTCAACAAGACCTTCTTTCGGCTTTTCGAGCTTAACTTTTTTTTCTTCCTCGATTTCCTCGACCTTTATCTCTTCTTCCTTCGTCTCAACAATCAGTTTTGCAAATCTGTTGTCGAGCTCGAAAATATCGACTTCGATAGGCGGAGTCTCAATAATCATATTGAAGACAAAACCACCGATAATGAAGATGAGAAGCAGGATTATCGCGAACGCGAAATCGAACTGCAAAGCACCGGCTTTGTACTTTTCCGCAGGAGCTTTCAGCGCGCAGACAGAAATTTTACCGAAATCAGCTACGAGAAGCGTCGTGTCGTCAATATCGACACTTGTATGTCCTTCAGCAATGTACTTTTCCAGATCGGTCTTTTCGGTTCCTTTGTAGAGGGCTCCCTTGAATCCGTTCTTGAGATTTACCGAAAAATTCCTGCCGGAAACTGAAGCAAAATTGAACATCTTGTCGGACAAAAAAGCTTCGTCCACAATACAATCAGCACCGTTTTCCGTTCCCAATGTGAATTTTCCACCAACTCTTTGCAAATCAAGCAGGACTTCGTTGTCGTAAACAACTCTGATTTCCGGCTCCAAATTTCCTTTGACTCCGTCATTTACCGGCACACCCGGAATAGGAGACAAATCGTAAAGCAATCTTTTTCTCATTTTTGATTTCTCAGGCATAGTCTCGGCCTCATATAATGGTTAACATCAACATAACAACACTCTAATTAAGCAGGTCAACGGACCTTACCAACTCTTTGTTGAAATCCTGTTTAAGATTGATCAAAGAGTTGAATTTGGTTTTGGATCTATCCATAAGGAATGAACCCGAGGGTTTCTTGATCTGACCTTCCAACATGACATCTTCGAAATCGATGACTGTTTTTTCACGGTATTTGATAAGTCGTCCTTCTTCATCGGTTTCCTGTGCAGCCAGGAACGAAAAAGAAAGCAACAAAAACAAAACAGCGACCAACTTTTTCATAGCAACGACCTCCGTATAAAAATCAACGCCCTAGTGTAGCCATTAAGCTCGAAATATCAAATTTTCTCCTACTCGGTTTTTTCAACCGGTCTGATGTTTACTTTATCGCTCAGATACTGGTTGACAATGTGGTCAGCCGGTAAACTGCCGCCGGTAATCGAAATATATTTTCTGAAATTTCTCTTTGCTTCGACCTGTTTGTTCATGTGATCGTTGTACAGAACAGCAAGGTTGAAAGTTGCAACAGCGTTGTTAGGATCTTTCTGAAGAACTGCGAGATACTCTTTTTCAGCATCTTCAAATCTTCCGAGACCTCTCAAAGCCATAGCAAGACCGATTCTCGCATTCAGATTGTCGGGATCCTGAGAAAGAACAACCGAAAATCTTTCGTACGCAGTCTCAGCGTCGCCGTATTTCATAGCGATCGAACCGACATTGAAATTCGCACTTTTGTTCTTCGGATCATTTGCGATAGCGCGGGTGAAGTAAAGCATAGCGAGAGAGTCATCGTTCTGTGCCGAATAAAGAACACCGCGGTTATTCGCAATACCGGCATCGTCCGGCTTCAGGTTGTAAGAGTTCGTCGTTACCATCGAAGCAAGACCTGAATCGTTCTTCTTGAAGTAGATCATACCAAGGTTTTTAAGCGCATCGACATCAGCCTGATCCTGAATGAGAATCTTTCTAACCGACTGAATCGCATTGATGTAGTCACCTTTCAAAAGGTAAAAACCAGCAACAGCGGAAAGAACGCCTTTATCCTTGTCGTTTTCTTTCTCAAGGAACTTCTCGCAAACTTCTATCGCACGGTTATATTCAAGTTTGTTCGCATAAATGGCCGCCTTGTTGATAACCGGCAGAGAATATTTCGGATCAAGTTCAAGAGCCTTGTTGTAATTTTTTACCGCATTCTGGTCATCGCCTTTGCGCTGGTAAGCAAGACCAAGATTGTAATGAAGAATCGGAGCAGTCGGATAAGACTCGATTGCACGCTCAAAATTTCTGATTGCGGCATCAAAATCAACCTTGCCGTCTTTAACTTCAAGAGCTTTCATACCTTCTTCGGTATAATATTTCGCCCAATCTTCCGGTTCTTTCGGTTTTTCCTTGGAAACAGCAGATTTTTCAACTTTTGCCTGTTCAGGCTTCTGTTCCGGTGTCTTTTCCGGTGCTGTTCCGCAGGAAGCCAAAATCAAGGAAAACAGCAATACGCAGGATAATACTATTTTTCTCATAATTATTCTCCCTGTTCCTGATCGTTATTCTCATCACTTTCAGCTGCCGGCTGTTCAGCTTCTTCTGCCTTCGGAGCAGCAGGTTCAGCCTGAGCTTCAGCACCTTCTTCCGCTTTAGCCTCTACCGGCGCAGCTTTCGGCTGAGCGGCAGTCTTTTTAAGTCTGGCTCTTTCTTCATCTGAAATTTTCGGGAACTTGAAATCGGTGTCGATCTTTCCGATCAAAGATGATGTTTCGATCATGTCTGAAGCCGGAACGATCTCATTTTCATCGTAATATTTCCCGCCGGTAACTTCCTGGAAGAAACGCAACTCGTATTTAGCCTTTGCAACCCACTCGTTGTAAACAGAACTTTCGTAACCTTTTTTCATAGCCGTTTCGAAGTAGGTAACAGCGTTTTTCTGAGCACCGAAAGCCTTTTCATCGAGGTAGTTTTTGTATTCCGAAATCTGCGCTTCGTTGAGCCACGGAGCGATCGGAGCATTGAACATCTGGTCAGTCAGATCTTTGTAGATCTTGCCGATGTAGTAAAGAACTGCCGGCGTGAATCTCGGAGAAGTCGTGATCGCAATGATCTGCTCGTATTTCTGCGAAAGAGAAACTGTGAGCTCGATCTTTTTGGTCATTCTTTCCTGCGAAATTTTGTTGAATTCGTCCTTTACTTTCGCCGCAGCCTTCAGATTAGCCTTTTCATCCGGATAAAGCTCATCGGGATTTGCATCGCCGTGATGGATGATTTTGCCGTCTTCGACATCGAAACCGAGCTGAAGAAGTTCATAACCTTTATGTTTCTTTGCAAAAGGAATGTTGTCGAATTTGATCGCCATATATTCATTGTATTCCGGAAGAAGCTCTTCGAGGAGTGCCTCAGCGATAATATCTCTCGAAATTTCGTTAAGTTCAGCTTTTTCCTTAAATTCAGCACCTCTCGAAATCTGGAGAATCTTGTCAACGCTCTTGTAGTATTCTTTTGTGTTGTTCTGCTCTCTGTACATCTTCATTTTTGCGCCGTAAAGAGCAAGAAGAGTATTGGGTTCGCCTTTTTCGACAGCAACTTTATTGACTTCGCTGACAGGTTTCTTTTTGCCGGCCTCATCAATATAATAATAGTCTTTAAGACCCTTCATATCGGTATGGTCTGTAACAAATCTGTCAAAACCTTTTTCTGCTCTGTCATAGAAAGTTTTTCCCTTTCTCATCCAGATGTAACCGTACTGAAGAGCGATTTCAGCCTTTTCCTTGTCGTCTTTCGCATATTTATCGACGAAAAGTCTGTAGTTGTCGATAGCTTTTTCTGTTTCGCCAAGACTCTCGTAAAGAACTGCCGCGTTGTAAACTGCGTCGCCTGCATCTTTGCTCTGCGGAGACTTTTCGACGAAATCAATGTAAAGCTGAGCAGCCTTGTCATAGTAAGCGATTGCTTCGTAGTTCTTTGCAAGTCCGAACATGATTTTGTCTCTGTGAGGAGATTTCTTGTAAACATCGTCGGACTCTCTGAGGAACTGCTCCTGAACACGGATCGACTTGTAAAGGTCGCCGCCTTTCTGATAGTAAACGATCGCGTTGTACATAGCGACATCGTTGAACTTCGATTTCTGGAATTCGTTTACGAAAGCCATGTATCTGTCAGCGGACTCAAGGCTCTTTCCGTTTTTGTGCGGAATGTCAGCCGAATAGAATGTCGCCATTTCCTTGAATTTCTCAAGGTCTGTTTTAAGTCTGTTCCTTCCGGAAAGAAGAGCTGAATTCTTCAAGAATTCTCTTGATTTGTTGTTGATAGCTTCCCAGTCTCTCGCCATATTGAGAGAGTCCATGATGAGGTCAGCCGAGAACTCGGCAAGTTCGTGTCTCGGATACTTCTGAACGATCATCTCGAAAACAGGAACAGCCTTTTCAAAGTGGTTGAAAACGTAGTAAGTAATAGCCTGTTTGTAAATAATATCGACAAGATATTTCGATCTCGGGATATTTTTAATATAAGTATCACAAGCGGTGATGAATTTCTGGTGAAGTTCCGGAATCGGTTTTTCCTTGTTTTCATCAGCGATTTTGTCTTTTTTGTCTGCATCCTTGTCATCAGCAGCCTTTACGAGATCAGCACTGATTTCACCAGATTTTTCCTGCTTTGCCTTTGCAATTCTGTTCTGAGCTTCTCTCTTCGCCTTTTCCTGTTCTTCCTCAAGAAGAGCACCGAAGCAACTTACCGCACCGTAGGAAGCATCTTCGAAGTGGTGACCTTTCGGGTTCATGTCGGCAACAGCCTGATACTGGTCACCGGCTTCCGTGTATTTTTTGTGGTCGTAAAGATACTCAGCGTAGTTGAAACGCATGTCATAAGAAGCTTCCGATTTCGGGAAATATTTAAGGTATGTCGGATAAAGCTCGCCGACAATCTTCCATGTTTCAGCCGATTTCGTCTTTCTTGCCTCGTTGTGGTAGTCAACGGTAAGAATTCTGAGTGCTGCTTCAGCTGTCTGCTGTGCGCTTTCCAGCGTAGCTTCATCTTTTTCGTTTGCCTTTACCCAACGTGAATTTTTATCAGCATAGTTGGCAACGAGAACGATGATCTCCTTTCTTACAGCATCTTTGTTGTTGAGTTTTTTATAGCACTCGACAATCTGTTTCTGCCAGGTCGGACCTTCCGGTCTTTCCGGAGCTTCCTGCTGGAGTTTTCTGTAGATTTTGATAGCTTCTTCAGATCTGTCCTGATCAAAATAGATCTGGGCAAGTCTTTTAAGAACGGCGATGAAGTATTTCTGTTCCTTAACGATTGTTTTGAAGTATTTCTCAGCTTCGTCAACCGAACCTGCCTCGGCATACGGAGCAACCATGTCGTTAAGAGCATCTTCCTTGAGCGACTGGTCATTGATTTTCTCTGCAACTTCGACAACCTGCTGGAAAAGTTTTACTGACTGCTCATACTCGCCGACGTTGTACATACACCAAGCATACTTATAAAGAGCGAATCCGAAGAACTTGTTGTCCGGATACTTGTCAATGATGGCTTTGTAATTCGGAATAGCCTTGAAAACGTTGTTGTTGTTGAAGAAATATTCACCCATTTCGAAGTAAGCGTCGGAAGCGAACTTGGAATTCTGGAATTTCTCGACAACAAGTGTGTAGTAACGGACAGCAGCAAGAGCCTGACCGGTTTCCATAAGGTTGGAAGCCATGAAGAAATAAACCTCGTCCAGATTCTGGAAAGTCGGATACTTCTTAATAATGTAGTCACAGACTTCGATAGCTTTTTTGTTCCAGTCAAGCGAAGCCTCAAGGTTAAGTTCCGGCATCGGAGCGTTCGGGTCATTCATTTCGTAGTACTTATCGATTTTTTTATTGTACTCGTCCATGATAACGGCCTTGATGCCTCTTGCCTTTTCCCAGTAAAGTTCAGCGAGACGTCTGTAAACCTCAGCTTTTCTCGGACCTTCAGGATAATCCTTTATAAGTTCGTTAAGCTGTTTTATAGCCTCGTCTCTTTTTTCCATCGATCTGCTGTCGGTTTTGACATCGTTGGTTTCGATTCTAGCCTTTGCCGGACCGTTGGAGGTAGTCGTTTCGTCATCTCTTTTCTTTCTCTGAGCAGAAAGCGTCAGGGAGAAAGAAAGAACTAACAAAACCGCTAAAAAAACTCTCAATGTTTTGTTATTTAACATCTTCAGAAACCTCTAACTAATTGACAAACAAATTACTCTTTGCACAAATTGTCGACATTGAAGAAGTAGTAGCCGAGCTCATCTTCCCAATATTCGCCGTCAAACGGATAGTAGTAGGAATTCTGCGGAACCGAAGGATTCATTTCGGATTTCTTCTGAACCGTCTCTTCCTCTTCCTTTACCTCTTTGCCGTAAAGCTCTTCTTTTTCGAGAGATGATTTCATACTGTCCGTCATCTCGAAGCGTATTGCTCTCATATCTGCGATGAGCTGACCGAGTTCGTTGTTGAGATTCTGGACTCTCTGAACCAGCCAGACACCCGATTCGTTTCTGAGAGTAGTCAGCTGATACATCATTTTCTTGGAAACATCCTGAGCGATAACGCTGTTTTTGAAAGATTCCGGAGACTTTTCGATGATGTCAAGTTCTCTTTCGATCTCTTTGATGTGGTTGTACTTTCTTACGAACAGCGATTCTGTAAGGATAGTTCTCAAAACAGCTTCCGGAAGTTCGGTGCTCTCGCCTGCCTGAGCCTGTTTGTACATTACAAGGAGTTCCTTATAAATGTCGAGACCGGTCTTCGTGGAAACGTTTTCAAGCCATGAAGCCATTTTCTTCTGATAATCCGGATAAACGCCGAAGAAATAGTCAATAACATTGTTTACTTCGTCGTACTGGCAAAGGTTGTAATAGGTAACAGCCTCGACGATGTTTACTTCCGGGAAATAAATGTCGGTGAAGAAAGGCGAGCGGAGCGTTACAACCGTACCGAGTGTCGAATCGAATCTTCCGATCATGAGTGAAGCCCACGTTCTTGCGAAAAGTGATTCGAACCACTGAGCGTTGTCTCTTCCGACATTCGAGAAGTAGTTGAGCGCAACGTTGAACATTGCGAGCTTGTTCTGCGACTGCCATGCAGCTGCGTAGTAAAGTTCGCCGAGTGCGAGTTCAGCCATACCTTTCAGTTTTTTGATGTCGGTGCCGATGTATTTGTCATCCGGCATCTCTTTGATCTCGGTGAAGCTCTTCATAGCGTCGGCATACATCTGCTGACGGACCTGAATGACACCGAGGAAGTATTTAGCTTTCGGATAGAAGGAACTGTAGTCCTTTACCTGACCAAACATTTTAAGAGCCTGTTCGTCCTGACCGTTGTAGAAGTTGATCTTGCCGAGGTAGTAAGTCAACTCGTTGGCGAACTTCTTCGGAAGAGCTTCGTAGTCAACGTTCGAAAGGACTGCAAAAAGAACCTTTTCATCTTCCGTTTTGTAGGTAACGGCAAGAAGTTTCAGAAGGCTAGATACGAAATAGTGCGATTCCGAACCTTCGAAAAGGATTTCAGCAAGCTGGTACTCGGAAGCCTGATAAAGCCCCATTCTGAAAAGAGACTCTGCATAATAGTATCTTGCGGTATCATGCAGTCTGTCCCATTCGTTGTTTTTCATGATTGCGTAGAAACCGACAGCGGAGGTGAAATAGTCTTCGCTGTTGTATGCGTTTACGACTTTCGTGATCGCTTCAGGCATACCTTCGACGAGAGATGCATCGATCTTCTCGTATTTTTTCATTTCCTTTTCGCGGACGGTAAGCTGCGAAGCGCACGATGTCGCCAGCATCACCGCGAAAGAGATGAGAACAAGAGTCAGTATTTTTTTCATAGTACCACCCCACTACTTAGCAAAGGGAAGGAACATGCTTGCATTGATCGTGAACAAAAAGTCTGACTTGAGATAAGCCGAGCTTCCGCCTTCCTGTTTCGGGCGTTTATCCTTCATGATGAACCAGTCGAAATTCAAGCTGAGGCTTGCGTTTTTGCCCAAGAAAATTCTCGGAGCGAAACCGACCTGGAACGCTACGTTGTTGTTGTTCATTTTCTTTACGCCTTCGCCTTCAGCTACTGTTCTGTAGTAGTAAACACCGACTGAAGCGTTGAGGTCATACTTCGGAATTATGTCGCCGAAAACGCTGAGTTTGCCGTAGAAAGGAGTGAAAACGGCACTTGCGCCTGCGGTAAGCATGAGGTTGCTCTTCGCAACGTAAGCATCAGCTTCCTTAGCCTGCTTGAGAGTTTCATTTTCCCATGAAACCGCGCCATAGAGGAAACGTGCCTGCAAAGCGATGTATTCATTGAAGTGATAAGCCGCTCTGATGCCGACTGCAAGAAGATCTTCCCAGTCGCCGCATGCGAAACCGATGTCGATTCCGAGCTCGAAGCGTTTGTCCTTCGTGAAGTCTTTCTTCTGAACGACTTTAATCTGTTTCTTCTTTTCAACATTAAGGTCTCTGAGCTCTTTTTCAGCCTCAGAATCAGCAGCAGCAGCGCCTGCATCAAGCTGAGCCGTCTTGGGTGCATCAGCATTCTGCGGTGCTTCGGCAGCAGCTGCCTCACCGTCTTCAGCCGGTGCTTCTGCAGCAGAAGGATCTTCCGGACCGGCTGCGCCGCCGTCTAAATCGAAAAGGTCATCTGCCAAAACCTGGAAAGAAACAAATGCGAAAAATGCAAGTGTTAAAGCGACTAATTTACTGTGTTTCATGACTCCTTACCTAAATAGAATTGTTAAACCACCAAAAAGTCGGAAAGCAAATTAGCGGATTTGAAAATAATGTCAAGAATTTTTACGCCGTTGGACAACTTTTTATCTGCTTGATAATATTGAGTTTTTCAGCCGCTTTACTCTTGAGGCTAATTTTTTATACAGCTTTTTTGGTTCAAAGAGCCCTATACAGCTTCGATGAGGGAGATAAAAAAATCGACTTCGGCAAAAAGAGATGGGAAAAATTTTCCGCGTGAAAAATCTTCGGATCTGTATACCGCGGCAAGTGCGGCAGCCGAAAGAAAAGCGGCGGAAAAAGCAACTTTTTCTTCACAAAACGCGATTTTTCCGTTTTCGGCAAGCGCGGCGGCAAGCTCAGTCAGCTTTCCGGCTCTCCTCAAAATATTTTCAGAAAGTCCGGTCTCTTTTTTTTCTGCAAAAATTTTTTCCGCAAAATGTTCAAGCGCTCCTTTTGCCGTCTTCTGCGCAACCGCTGCGATCTGAATCTGGCTCGTTCCCTCGTAGACAGATGTTACGCGCGCATCTCTGACCAGCCTTTCGACTGCGACTCCGCGCAGATAACCTGTTCCGCCGTGGATCTGAAGAGAATCGCGGGTGACTTTTTCCGCAGTTTCGGCTGCAAAAAATTTGACAAGCGGCACTAAAAATTCAACCTCGGCACGAATTTCACGGGCCTTTTCCGCTGTTTCAGAAGTTTGCGGAAAACCGGACAGGTTCTGCATTTCATCGTACTTTGCCGCCGTAAAATAAAGCAGCAGCCTCACTGCTCCGGCACTTTCCCTCATTTTTTCGAGCATCACCGAAATCTGAGGAAGCTCCCCTATTTTTCTGCCGAACTGAACTCTGTTTCCGGCATACTTTTCAGCTTCGTACAAAGCCGCTTCGGCGATTCCCAGAGCCTGAGCCGCAACCGAAAGTCTTGCCGCAAGCAGAAGTTCCATCGTATATTTCACAAGCCCGAACCTTCTTCTTCCCAAAAGTCCGCACTTTGCCTTTTCAAAGCGGATATCGCACGTCGGAGAACCGCAGATCCCGTGCTTTTCAGCGGCATTCTGGATCTTACAGTTATCGTCACCCCCTTTTTCGCGGATAAAAAGCGAGAGTCCCCTGCCGCCGGAAACACCTTCTTCACTTCTGGCAAGAACAAGCATCACATCCGCGCCGCCGTTCGTCACGAAATGTTTCGTTCCCGAAAGATACCACTCTCCGTTTTCTTCCCGCGCAACCGTCTCAACTGCCTGAAGATCGCTTCCGGCACACGTTTCAGAAAGAGCCGTTGCACAGCTCAGTTGTCCGCTTGCGATCCCCGGCAGAATACGCTTTTTCTGCTCTTCCGTGCCGTACAGATATATGAGCTGACCGGCTTCAGTCAGCGAAACCAGCGTCATCAGCGATGCGTCGGCGCGCGAAATCATCTCGATCGCGGCGATGTCAAAAAGTTTCGGGAGAGATTTCCCTCCGCAAGTTTCGGGCAAAACGGCTCCGAGATAACCGGCATCCTTCAAATTTTCTATGTTTTCCAGCGTTTCAGGAGGCAGAATTACCGAATTTTCTTCGAGTTTTACCCCGGTTCTATCGACTTTTGCCGCATTAGCCGCAATTTTTCCGCCGCAGACTCCGCCGATTCTGTCAAGAAAAACTGAATATTTTTCCGGACAGTCAGAAAAAAGCGAAAGGGAATCTTTGATTTTGTCACTGAAAAAATTCATGTTTCCGCCTCACGGTCTGAGTTCGATCAGAGTAATTTCGGGCGTCGCGCCGAATCTCACGGGCGGCCCCCACGACCCTGTTCCGCGGCTGACATAAAGTTCTGCACCGCCTTCAAGCTCGTAAAGTCCGGCAAGATACCGGTTGGAAAGTTTCACAAGAAGCGTAAAAGGAAAAATCTGCCCGCCGTGCGTATGTCCCGAAAGCATGAGGTCGAAGTGTGCAGAATCGCCGTCATCGAGTTCAGGTCTGTGCTTCAAATAAATGTTGAAATTTCCGCTCTTGAACTGGTTGAGAACCTTTTCGTCCTCGTGATAAAAAACATCAGCCTGTTCCGCGCCACGGTCCATGACACCGCCGACAACTATGTTCCGTCCGACTCCGACGACTCTTCCGTCCATAAATTCGAAGCCGTTTTTCTCGATAAATTCGATGCAGTCGAAGTAGCCGGTATAAAATTCATGGTTGCCGCTTATCGCGTATTTTCCCATCGGAGCCTCGATTTTATTCATGATTTCCGCGATTTTAAGCGGATTTGCGATTCCTTTGTCCATGTAATCGCCCGTAAAAAGTACGATATCAGGTTTCAAACTGTTTATCATCGGCACGATCTTTTCGGCAAAACGCTCGTCGATAACACGGCTGAAATGGATGTCCGAAATCTGGACAACGCGGGTGTCTTCCGCGATTTTCGGATTTTTCACCTCGACATTTTTGATAACGACATTGTCAGCCATGAACCATCCGGCCGCAACACTTTCGAAAGCAACAAAAAAGAGAACCGTAAAAATGACTTTCCGTCTGCCGGAAGAGAGTTTTTTTTCGTAAATTTCTTTAAAAAAACGGCGGACAAGAATCAGAATCTCAAAAAAAACACCGTAAGCGACGAAAACGAACATGAAAGTGAAATAAAAATAGATTGCAAGAGAGACTATCTCGGCCGCTTTAGTGTTTAAAAAAGTCCTTTCCTGAAACAGCGCGAAACCTGCAAAATTGAAAATATACAATAAATTCAACAGTTTCTTGAATTTATTAAGCCTAGGAAACGCTTCCATCAGCGAAAAAAGAAAGTACTTAGTCATAAGAACCGCGACAATCAGCACGACTGACGCGAAAGTGAGCATCCGGACTAAAGTCATCGTTCCTCCGATACACAAAACGGTGCATTATATTCAGTTTTTCGGAAAAATCCATGCGGACTGCCCGGCACAGACTAAGACTATGGAACTTAAGGAGTTTTGGGAAGTTAGGGACGAGTAATTATAATTTTCCGGAATTAAATTTTGGAATTATTCAGCAGCTGCTTCTTCAGCTTCTTCCTTTCCTTCCCAGAGGAAATCGAACCAGCCGGTAAGCGCAACGGTGAAAATATGGGTGTTGTAAGTGTTTTTGTAGTATTCACTCTCGCTGTAGTTTTCTCTGTCATACCCGTGGATACTCTCTTTGATGAAGTTGTAGTCGAATTCGACAGCGGCGTAATCGCAGAAATTGTAGACAAGTACGAAATCAAATCCCATAGTCGAGTTTTCACTGTCCTGAATGAATGTGTAAAGGTAAGGCTGTTTGAAGTAGGAGAATCTTGCCATAACGTCAAACCAGTAAATATTTGCGTAAGGCATAGCGAAGAATCCCCATGGATTGTAGGAGCTCTTGCCCCAGATCATTCCGTCGTTTCCGTCACGGATGAAACGTGCGTTTTCGTAGTAGTCTCCAGCGATGTAGATGTTTGCATATGGGTTGAAGATCGATCTGCTCGAATAAGCGAATTCGCCCATGAAACCTACATTGACATCGTCGTTAATCTGGTATCCGAGATCTGTTCCGACTGCAAAAATGACATTCTTTTTGTTTGCAGCGTAGTCGTTTCTGCCGGTTTCGTCATCTTTAAGAATAAGATTTTCCTCGATCTGGTTCTTTTCGTCAAGATAGGTTCCGTTCGTCGTCTGGAAAATGCCGCCTTTTGTTTCCTCGTCGTAACCCATGTATGCACTGCCGACAACCAGCGAGAAAGCAGCCGTTGCATAGAATCTGCTTTCGTATTTATATCTGATGTCCAGACCGAATGCCGGATCTTTGAATCTGTCTTCACCGTCAAGCATCGTCTCGTTTTTGCCGTTGAAAACAAAAAGGGTGATGTCAAGATCCATATTGTTTGCAAGAAGAAGATCGACACCGAGAGAAACACCGACATCCCTGAAAGCTCCGCCAAGGAAATCGTTCTTTATAGCCGAGTGTGCAAACGTGATTTCATGGTCGTATCCGCCTTCGATTCCGAAAGGAAGACCGAAAAGACCGGCCTGAAGTTCTACATTGAGACCGAATGTACCGGCTGCATTTCTGAATGAAGGATGAACCATTTTGAAAGAAACATCCTTCAGAATATCGAGAGCGTTAGGCGCATCGCTTGTATAAACGAATTCACGCGGATTCGTGTAATCGGTCTGAAGGGTGTCGTCGTGGTCGTAGTTGATTTCCACTTCTTTTGTCGTCTTCAAACCCTTAGCCAGATCTGCAAGGATTCTGCCGTTGAACATTCTGTTGCCGCCTTTAAGGTCGATAACGGCGTTATCAATGCCGAATCTGTAGCTGCTGTGCGGAAGGGCATGGCCGCCGAAAGTATAAATCGAGTTCGAAAGAGCCGTGAAAGCGTTTGCCGAGAAGAACGGTTTTGTCTCGAAAGGAGCGATTTTGCCGTCACCTTCCGCAGCAGGAGCTGCTTCTTCCTTCTTTTCTTCTTCAGCAGGCTGCTGGGCTGCTTCTTCTTTCTTCTCTTCTGCCGGTGCTTCTTCCTTCTTTTCTTCAGCAGGCTGCTGAGCTGCTTCTTCTTTCTTCTCTTCTGCCGGCTTCGGAGCCGCTTCCTCTTTCTTTTCCGGAGCTGCCGCGGGTTGTGCCGGAGCAGGTTCTGCCGGTTTTGCCTGTTCAGCCTGAGCCGGCTTGTTGTTGCTATACTGATTCAGATACTGCTGATACAGATCATTGGTGTTGTCCTGTGCCGACAACGCAAAAAACGCCGCGACAATCGCAATCGCGAAAAAGAATTTACGCATTTAAACCTCCATAAAGTAAAAAAACCACAAAAACTGACTACTCTTAAACATTATTTGACAAAAATCAAGTCAAAATAGCGCACTTCTGCGAAATAGAGTAAAATTCTAGGAAAAAACAACATTTTCTTCTTTCATAATTAAAAAAATTCATTATAATAATCCGTTTTTTTGATGTGAGGTGCAATGTTCCGTTTTTTTCTTGTTATTCCGGTTCTGGCGTTTTACGTTCTCCTGGCTTTCATAATGTTTCCCCTTCATCTTCTCACGAAAAGGAAGCTCGGCGGCATAGTTTTCAGGCACTGTTCCGATATCATGCTGAAAATCGGAGGCGTCCGCTGCAAAATCGAAGGAATTGAAAATATCGTGCCGGGCGAAACTTATTTTGTCGCGGCAAACCATCAGAGTATTGCCGACATTCCGATAATCGGAGCAGCTCTTCCGATAAACATCAGGGTTCTTGCAAAGAAAGAACTCTTCATGATCCCGCTTCTCGGTCAGGCAATGCGGCTTTACGATTTTATTGCTATCGACCGAAAAAACAGGCGCAGCGCGGTGAAAAGCCTTGAAATTGCCGAAAAGAAAATGAAATACTGCTCATATCTGGTTTTTCCGGAAGGAACAAGAAGCCGTGACGGCCATGTCGGCAAATTCAAATCGGGAGCGCTTATTCTCACGGAAAAAGGGTGCAAAATCCTTCCGGTCGCACTCATCGGTCCTGAAAAGATACTCAAAACCGGCGAAATAAACGTCCATCCCGGAGAAGTCAGAATCAAAATATTCCCTCCGACCATGATCGGTGAAAACGAAAGCAGGCAGGAACTCGCCGAAAGGCTTCACGACCTGATTTCAGATTACATTGAATCGGAAAAATCCTGAAAAACACAAACGTTTCTGACATTATACCAAAAAATCTTGCCTTTCAGTTACCTTTCCGTATATTGCCGCCGCTTTTGATTTTTTGTTTTTTTAAATGGAGAAAATAATGTCCCTTCTGTCAAAAGAACGCTTCTTTACCGATAAACTTTATTCGGCAAGATGGTTCAAATCCTACTTTCTTATAATCTTAGGTTCGATGATAATGGCTTCAGGCTACTCATTTTTCGCAGACCCGCACAAAATCGTTCCCGGCGGAGTCTACGGCACAGCGATTGTCATCCACCACGTCTTCGGATTCCCCACAGGAACGGTAGGTCTTATATTCAACATTCCGCTTTTCGTGCTAGGCATCTATATTTTAGGACCACGTTTCGGTGTAAAAACATTCGTCGGTACGATTGCAACTTCGTTCTTCATCGACTTCCAGTCGAAAATGATAGAAAATCTAAAGTGGTTCTGTCCGAAAGATCTCGCTGAGGGGCAGGAATACATAGCCTCACCGGTTCAGGATCCGTTTCTTGCCAGTTTAGTTGCCGGCGTTCTCATCGGAGTAGGACTCGCGCTTATTTTCAGAGCGAAAGCATCGACCGGCGGCAGCGACATCATCGCGCAGATAATCAACAAATACACCAAAATTTCGGTCGGTCAGCTTCTCATCTTTATTGATTCGGCAATTGTTTCGGTAGGTGTAATCGCGTTTAAAGACTTTTCGCTCGCCCTTTACGCCATTATCACGATTTATCTCACAGGCAAGGTGCTTGACGCGGTAATGCTCGGCGGAAACAACAGAAAGGCGGTTTTCGTAGTCTCGTCAAAACACGAGGAGATCAGCGATTTTATCCTCCACAAACTGAGAAGAGGCGGCACGTTTTTCTATGCTCAGGGAATGTACGGCCACGACGACAAAAAAGTCATCTACACCGCACTCAGCCGCCGCGAACTCTCGGCGCTTCAGGATTTCGTCAGAGACACCGACAAAGACGCTTTCATTTCCGTTTTCGACACTAACCAGATCTACGGACGCGGATTTCTTCCGATTGCCGAAGAAAATTAGCGCCTGATTCAGTTTTCAGCCAAACTTTCAATTTTTCGGAAATTTCAGGATAAAAAAAACCGCCCTTTCGGGCGGCTTGCAACCAAAAAAAGGAGTTAACCTCTTTTTTTCTTCATGTTTTTTCTGCGTCTTCTCTCCGCTTCTTCCTTTTTCAGGCGGTTACGGACTGACGGCGGCTCGTAATGACGGCGTTTTTTGATTTCTTTGTAAAGACCTTCGAGAGCCATTTTTTTCTTGAGGATCTTTATCGCCTTTTCGAGATCGTCGGAAACATAAACCTCCAAAGGAGCGATGATTTTCTGTCTACGCATTGGTTTTCACCACCTTTCATACTTCTGATTTGTTAATAACAACATGAAGCGGCGAAAATTGTAGGCAGAAAAGTGCTTTTGTCAAGGGAAAACCTCTCCCCTTTACTTCCCCTCTCCAGTGTGGCGAGGGGAAATCGGGCTAACAGCTTGCAGGTCACTGAGCTTGTCGAAGTGTAAATGTCATCTGAGCGGAGCGAAGAATCTTAGAAAAACTCAAAAAATCATAATTTTCTGAAATTTCTTCCCGAAAATTGACAAGAAAACTCAAAAATTCGTTGATTTTTGAAATTTATTAACTAAAATTAAGCGGAAAACTCAAGGAGGAGTGATGGAAAACAGAGCAGGAAAAACAGTTAAGAATTTCAGCGGCGAAAGTGCATATTTTTCGTTTTATCCGAATCCGCTGCCGCCGGTTCCGGCGATTGAAGTCGATGCCGAAATGCTGAAGCTTCTAACTGAAGCCCATGAAAAACTGGCAGTTCTGAACAGTGTCGCCGGCAGAGTTCCAAACAAAGCCCTTTTTATTTCGATGTATGTGCGGAAAGAGGCTCTTCTCTCGTCGCAGATCGAAGGGACGCAGTGCACGCTTGACGATGTGCTCAATCCCGAGGCAGATGAAAACGCAAATGCCGATGTTTCGGATGTCGTGAACTATGTACGCGCGATAAATTTTTCGACTCAAAGGCTTGACGATCTTCCGCTTTGCAACAGGCTTATCCGCGAAACTCACGCAGTACTCATGAAAAGTGTCCGCGGATGCGACAAAACTCCGGGAGAATTCCGTGTTTCGCAGAACTGGATCGGCGGAGCCGGCAGCACTTTGAAAAACGCGAGATATATTCCGCCGAATCCCCAGGACATGACGGAATGCCTCTCCGATTTTGAAAAATTCATGAACGCAGACGACGGAATGGATCTGCTCGTCAAAGCGGCGCTTCTGCACTACCAGTTTGAGACGATTCACCCGTTTCTTGACGGCAACGGCAGGATCGGAAGGCTTCTCATCACTCTTTTTCTCATGCAGAATCAGGCAATATCATCTCCGGTTCTTTATCTCTCGTATTTTCTGAAATCAAACCGCATCGAATACTACGACAGAATGGCAGAAGTCAGGAAAGCGGGCAATTACGAGCAGTGGATCAAATTTTTTCTCCGAGGAATAGCCGAAACCGCAGAAGACGCGACCGAAACAATCGACCGCTTAACGACATTGCGGCAGAAAAACGAGGAAATCCTTGCTTCACCAAAATCGATTGAATTTCTGCGCTACCTTGAGCAGAATCCGATTATCGAAACTAAAAAAACTGCTGCCGCCATGCACCTTTCATACAACACCGTCGCAAAATGTATCTCTGCTTTCTGCGAAAAAGGAATCCTGAAACAGACCGCAAAATCTGGTAAATCAAGGATCTATTCCTACGAAAATTATCTGGAAATCCTGCGGAAAGGTATTTAACTTAGGAGTCATCAAATGAAAAAGCCCGAAAAAACCAATGTTATGCGTGTTCTGGAGAGCAAAAAAATCTCCTACACCGCGCATGAATACGAACCCGACGCCACTTTGACAGGCGTTCAGATCGCCGCGATCTTAGGCGAAGAGACGTCCAATGTTTTTAAAACTCTCGTCACACAGGGAAAAAGCGGTCAACACTATGTTTTTGTGATCCCGGTCCACGCAGAGCTTGACCTCAAAAAAGCGGCAAAAGCATCAGGGGAAAAATCGATCGAAATGATAAAACAGAAGGAGCTTCTGCCGCTCACCGGCTATATCCACGGCGGCTGCTCGCCGATCGGAATGAAAAAACAGTTCCCGACATTCCTGCACATAACCGCGGAAAATCTCGAAAAAATCTATGTCAGCGCAGGAAAAGTCGGCTTTCAGGTCGAACTTTCGCCCAAAGACCTCATCAGTGTCAGCAGATGCACGCCGGCGGATATTGTGTGAAGTTTTCACAAAAATCTTAAAATCAACTATGTCATTTGTTAAAAAATGACTTTATTAGCTTGACTTTTGATGGAATTGAAATAAAGTAACTATGTCAAAATGCCAGAAATGGCTATGTTGCAGATAAAATGGGAGAGATAAATGAGAGCTCTGAATTACAAAGCTGAATATCAAAAACTTTTAACTCCGGAACTTGTCTCTATTTTGATGCAGATCCACGAATTAAAGGCAAAAAATGAATATTTGGTCAAAAAAGGCAGAACTTTTTCGGCTTTAATTGAGATGGCCAAAATCCAGAGCACCGAGGCTTCAAACCGCATCGAAGGAATTGTCACCACTTCTGAACGTCTGGAAAAGCTAATGAAGGAAAAAACCATGCCGAAGAACCGTAGTGAAGAGGAGATTGCGGGCTACCGCGATGTTTTGAACACGATCCACGAAAGTTATTTTTTCATTCCGCTCAAACCGAACATTATCCTTCAGTTGCACCGCGATTTATACAAATTCAGCGGTTCGGGTATCGGCGGCAAATTTAAAAATACTGACAATGTGATTGCTGAAGAATTGCCTGACGGAACCAAGTTCGTCCGCTTTCAGCCTGTTCCTGCATGGGAAACTGCGTCTGCGGTTGATGCCTTGTGCGACGCTTTTCAGGAAGCATCCAAAGATCCTTCAATTGATCCACTCATTCTGATTCCGATGTTTATTCTCGATTTTCTCTGCATCCATCCGTTCAACGACGGCAACGGCAGAATGAGCCGCCTTCTCACGCTGCTTTTGCTATATCAGAAGGGCTATGATGTGGGGAAATTCATCAGTATTGAAAAACTGATTGCTGACAATAAAGAACTTTATTATGAGTTTCTGCAGCAGAGTTCAAAAGGCTGGCACGAAGGTCAAAACGACTATATGCCGTTTGTTCTCTACGTGCTTACGACAATCATTGTTGCATACCGTGAATTAGCGGAGAGGGCAAAAGTCGCCTTTGCTGAAGGGCTTTCAAAAACAGAGCGTGTGCGCGAAGTTATCCGGGATAAAATCGGTAAGATAAGCAAGGCGGAAATTATGCAAAAATGCCCTGGAATAAGCCAGAAAACGGTTGAACGCGCACTGGCGGAACTGCTTGATGAGGGCAAAATTATAAAAATCGGTGATGGAAGATACACTAAATATACTTGGGTTTGGGAGAAGGAGTAAAACATGATCACTGGAGAACTTAAAAACAAAATCGACAGTCTTTGGGAAATTTTCTGGACGGGCGGGCTCACGAATCCGCTTGATGTCATCGAGCAGATGACCTATCTGATGTTTATCCACGATCTTGACGAGACGGACAATCTCCGTGCGAAAGAGGCTGCGATGCTGGGCTTGCCTTACGAGAGCATTTTTGCCAAAGAGGTGCATGTCGGCGAGCGCACTGTTGACGGAAGTATGCTCAAGTGGAGCGCTTTCCACGATTTTCCGGCTGCGAAGATGTATTCCACGGTGCAGGAATGGGTTTTCCCGTTCATTAAAAACCTGCACGGCGACAAGGAAAGTGCCTATTCAAAATATATGGGCGACGCTATTTTCAAGGTTCCGACTCCTCTCATGCTTGATAAGATCGTGACGGCGATGGACGGTATCTACGAGCAGATGGCACAGCTCAAGACCTCGGACACTCGCGGCGATGTCTACGAGTATCTTCTTTCCAAAATCGCGACTGCCGGTGTAAACGGGCAGTTCCGCACTCCGCGCCACATTATCCGGATGATGGTCGAACTTATGGATCCCAAGGCTGACGAGATCGTCTGCGATCCGGCATGCGGCACATCGGGCTTTCTTGTTGCTGTCAGCGACTATCTCAAGGAGAGGCGCAAAGAGGAGGTTTTCTTCAACCGCCAGAACAAAGACCACTACATGAACTGCATGTTCCACGGTTTTGATATGGACCGCACGATGCTCCGGATCGGCGCGATGAACATGATGACACACGGTGTTGACAATCCTTTCATCGAATACCGCGACAGTCTTTCCGACCAGAATCCTGACCGCGACAAATATTCCCTTATTCTCGCGAATCCTCCTTTCAAAGGGAGTCTGGACGCAGATATCGTCTCGACCGATCTGCTTAAAGTCTGCAAAACCAAAAAGACGGAACTTCTCTTTTTAACACTTTTCCTGCGTATGCTCAAAGTGGGCGGACGCTGTGCGTGCATCGTTCCCGACGGCGTTCTTTTCGGTTCTTCGACTGCGCACAAAGCCATCCGCAGCGAACTTATTGAAAACAACCGTCTTGAAGCGGTGATTTCGATGCCCTCAGGCGTGTTCAAACCTTATGCCGGTGTTTCGACTGCGATCCTCATCTTCACCAAAACAGGGCACGGCGGCACCGACAAAGTCTGGTTCTACGATATGAAAGCTGACGGATACAGCCTTGATGACAAACGCAGTCCCGTCAAAGAAAACGATATTCCGGATATAATTGAAAAATTTGCCCTCTCAGTCGCTTCGCGCCAGCTCCCCCTGAGTGGGAGCCATGGAGTTGGGATGCAAGACTTGGCTCGCCCTTCGGGAGAGCTGGCAACCGAAGGTTGTCTGAGAGGGCAGAACAGTGACGGCAGTCGCACCTCGCAATGTTTCTTCGTTCCGAAAGATGAAATCGTTGCCAACGACTACGACCTTTCCATCAACAAATACAAACAAACGGAATATGTGGCGGTAGAATACCCGCCCACCAGCGAAATCATGGCAAAAATCGATGAACTCGAAAGCGAGATCCAGACAGAACTTGCAGAGTTGAAGAAGATGATTGGAGAATAAGCATGGGCGTACTTCAACATGAAAATGTCCTTTTAAAAGTCCCTGTAAATGTCCATTTAATTGGTGACATGTCACCAAAAATGTCACCAAAAGTGTCCGATAAAACGGGAAAAGTGTCCGATAAAATGTCCGAAAAAGTGTCCGATAAAACTGTGGAGAAAACTAGGGTGAAAACCCTGAATGGCACTGTAAATGACACTGTAAATTACACTGTAAACAAAGAAAGTGGACAGAAAAGTAGACAGAAAACCGGAAAAACTACCCAGAAAACTACCCAGAAAATAAAAAGTGGCCTGAAAAGTGGCCAGAAAAACGGCCAGAAAAGTTCACAGAAAGGTTCACAGAAAAGTTCACAGGAAATTGCGAGGTAATGAGAGATGAAAGCAAATCTTACAGACTTATGCTTTATACAATATGGATATCCCTTTGATTCGGCCTGTTTTACGGATGATAAAAGCAATCCGCCTTTGATTCGAATTCGTGATGTAAAGCGTGGATATTCTGAGACTTTCTATTCAGGTAATTATCCAAAAGAATATATTGTTCACGCAGGCGATTTGTTAATTGGAATGGACGGAGAATTTAATATAGCTCGCTGGAAAAGTCGTGACGCTCTTCTTAACCAACGAGTTTGCAAAGTAACCGCAAAACCTGACACTTGCGAAGAATATTTGAGGTTCGCGTTAACTCTGGCATTAAAAAAAATAGAGGATCGAACAGCATTTGCAACAGTTAAGCATTTATCGGCGAAAGAATTAAATAAACTCATGCTTGATGTGCCAACATTTAAACAGCAAAAGCAAATAGCGAATACGCTATCAAAACTAGAAAATGTGATTTCAGCTCGTCGCCAGCAGCTCGCCGCTCTCGATGAGCTCGTTAAAGCAAGGTTTGTGGAGATGTTTGGGGATGAGACAAACCCTTTTCATTGGTCAGTTATGTGTGTCGAGGATGTTGCGGATGTATCTGTTGGTGTAGTTATAAAGCCTGCTCAGTACTATACAGATGCTGAACACGGAGTAAAAGCTTTCCGATCGTTGAATGTTGGTCCAATGATGATAAAGAATACCGATTGGGTATACTTCTCTTATGAGGGAAACGATAAAAATTCAAAATCGCAGCTTAGAGAAAATGATCTTCTTATTGTAAGATCCGGTGCTCCAGGAACCTCGTGTGTAGTTCCGAAAGAATATGAAGGATGTAACGCTATTGATATTATTATAGCGAGACCCGATATGGAGAAAGTAAATCCGTATTATCTCTGCACATACACCAATATGCCACATGGAAAACGGCAAATTGAAGAAGGAACCGGTGGTGCTGCACAACAGCATTTCAATGTAGGAAAATATAATAAACTTAAACTTATCCTCCCTCCGATGGAATTACAGAATAAGTTTGTTTGCTTTATCGCCAAGATCGATAAAACCAAATCTGTTATTCAGAAGGCTCTTGATGAAACGCAGTTACTGTTTGACAGCTTAATGCAACAGTATTTTGGGTAGGAGGGAAAAATGAAAGAACCCCCGGTGCGACTACCGCATAAAAACATGCTGGTTCTTAAACCCTCGCATTTTCCGGCGACGTTCTTTCTGCGGAGTTCTTACGCTGTTATGATGAAAAGGCAACAATTTTTTTGATAATTAGTCACAAGGTAGCGAACCAATGACCGACTTTGAATACAACAATCCCTCTCAGTCGCTTTGCGACAGCTCCCCCGAAGTGGGAGCCGAGAAAGCGGAGCGAGTCTTAGTAGTTACTACCAAGAGACTACTAAGACACTACCAAGATAAATGTGAAAAAACTAGGGTAAAAAATCAAAAAACTAGGGTGGAAAATGAGAAAACTAGGGAGAAAACTAGGGTAAAAAACTGTGGAGAAAACCAAGAAACTGTGGAGAAAAACTGTGGAGAAAACTAAAACAATTACCCAGAAAACTACCCAAACTACCCAAACTACCCAAAAAACTACCCAAAAAACTACCCAAAAAAGTTCGCAGAAAAGTTCGCAGAAAAGTTCACAGAAAAGTTCACAGAAAAGTACAGTGAAAAGTACAGTGAAAAGTACAGTAAAAAGTACGGTAAAAAGTTCGGAGAAAAGTTCGGAGAAAAGTTCGGAGAAAATAATGGAACTCATTAAAATTGTAGAACCCCTCTCAGTCGCTTTGCGACAGCTCTCCCTAAGTGCGAGCCGAGAAAGCGCAGTAATTTTAGGTGATTAAAGATGGAAATGGACTTTAAAAGTAGACTTTAAAAGTGTACTTTAAAAGTATACTTTAAGTAGCCTGAGTAGACTTTGAGTATACTTTGAGTAGACTTTGAAGTAGACTTTGAGTAGACTTTAAGTGGCCTTTAAGTAGACTTTGAAATGGAAGACGAGAAAGTAAATGCGGAGAAAACATGATGCCGGAAGAAGTTAAAAAGTTTGATGTTTCAAACCCCTCTCAGTCTGCTGCGCAGCCAGCTCTCCCTAATGGCGAGCCGAGTTTTCTTGCCTCCCACTCAGGGGGAGGTGTCGCCGCAGCAAGCGGTGACGGAGAGGGCCAGACCCGCAAAAAATACATCGACACGATGCTGCGTGATGACGGCTGGATCGAGGGAAAAAACTGGCTCAACGAATACGAACTCCCTGGTATGCCGAACAAGTCGGAAGTGGGTTTTGCCGACTATGCGCTGTTTGGTGACGACGGCCGCATCCTTGCTGTAATCGAGGCAAAACGCACCTGCGTCGATGTTTCAAAAGGGAGGCAGCAGGCAAAACTTTACGCCGATCTGATTGAGAAGAAGCAGGGATTCCGCCCGGTTGTTTTTCTTTCAAACGGTTTCGAGACGCGGATCGTTGACAACCAGTATCCTGAGCGGAAGGTCGCAAGGATCTATTCGAAACGCGATCTTGAAAAGTGGTTCAATCTTCAGCGGATGCGCAGTAGCCTGAAAAACATTATGGTGGATAGAAATATCGCCGGACGTTACTATCAGGAAGCTGCAATAAAAGCGGTATGCGACAGTTTCGGAGAGAAAAACCGCAGAAAGGCTCTCCTTGTCATGGCGACAGGTTCCGGCAAAACAAGAACCGTCATCGCACTCGTAAAAGTGCTTATGGATAAGGGCTGGATCAAAAACGTCCTCTTCCTCGCAGACAGAAATTCCCTCGTGACCCAGGCGAAACGCAGCTTTGTGAACCTTCTGCCCGATCTTTCTGTCACAAATCTCTGCGAAGAAAAATGCAACATCGAAGCTCACTGCGTCTTTTCGACTTACCAGACAATGATAAACTGCATCGATTCAGTGCGCGACAAAGAAGGAAGAGTCTTTTCCTGCGGACACTTCGACCTTCTGATCTGCGACGAAGCGCACCGCTCGATCTACAACAAGTATCAGGAAATTTTCAACTACTTCGATTCTCCGCTTGTAGGTCTCACCGCTACACCGAAAGACGAAATCGACAAAAACACATACGAGGTTTTCGAGCTTGAAAACGGCGTTCCGACTTACGGATACGAGCTGGCACAGGCAGTAAAAGACGGCTACCTCGTCGATTTTCTTTCAGTCGAAACCACACTCAAATTCATCCAGCGCGGAATAGTTTACGACGAACTGAGCAATGAAGAAAAAGAGGAATACGAAAAGACTTTTGCCGATGAAAGCGGTGAAATCCCCGAAAGCATAACCCCGTCAGCACTGAACGACTGGATCTTCAACGAAGACACCATCCGCAAAGTCCTGCGAATCCTGATGAACGACGGACTTAAAATCGACTACAACAGCAAAATCGGCAAAACGATCATCTTTGCCAAAAACCACAGACACGCAGAAAAAATCCTCGAAGTTTTCGGAAAGGAATTTCCCCACCTGAACAACTACGCCAAAGTGATCGACAACACCATAAACTATGCCCAGATCGCGATCGACGAGTTCTCGGATGCAAAAAAACTGCCGCAGGTAGCCATTTCAGTCGATATGCTCGATACCGGAATCGATGTCCCCGAAGTGCTGAATCTGGTTTTCTTCAAAGTCGTTCTCAGCAAAGCAAAATTCTGGCAGATGATAGGACGCGGAACACGCCTATGCCCGGGACTTATCGACGGATTTGACAAAACAAAGTTCTACATCTTCGATTTCTGCGGGAACTTCGAGTTCTTCCGCATGAACAAAGGGCGCGCAAGTGCCGACACTGTAGCTCTGCAAGGGGCTCTTTTCCTTCTCAAAGCCCAGATCGCCTTCAAACTTCAGGAGATCATCCGGCAGACACCTGAACTCATCGCTTTCCGCAAAAAACTGGTTGATGAAATGGTGAAAAAAGTGCGCGAACTCGACCGCGGCAATTTTGCCGTAAGACAGCATCTGAAATATGTCAAACTCTATTCAGACCCTGAAAACTACAAGGCTTTGACTTACGAAGAGACACTCAACATGAAGCGCGAACTCGTGCCGCTTATCCAGCCTGACATCGATGATGTCAAAGCACTGCGTTTCGATGCCCTTCTTTACGGAATAGAGCTTGCATTATTAGCAGGAAACAAATACGGCGCGGCGCGGAACGACCTCATGAAAAAGGTGAATGCCGTGGCAAATATCGCCAATATTCCCGCAATAATGATGCAGTCAGAACTTATAAACAAAATCCTCCACACATATTATCTGGATACCGCAGGGATCATGGAATTTGAGGAGATCCGCACAAATCTGCGCAATCTGATGACGTATGTCAACTATTCGCACAGTCTATACGACACGAATTTCAGCGACGAAGTGCTTTCGACAAAATGGAGCGTCGCAGAAGCCGAAACCACCTATCTCACAACTTACCGCGAACGGGCGGAATACTTTGTCCGCAAGCACCAGAACGAAGGTGTCATCGCCAAACTCAAAAGCAATCTTCCTCTCACAAGCAAAGATATGACCGATCTCGAGGCGATACTCTGGAGCGAAGCCGGAACCAGGGAAGATTACGAAGCTTTGTATAAAGCAAAACCGCTCGGCGAATTCGTGCGTGAAATCGTAGGACTCGACATGAACGCGGCAAAAGAGGCTTTCGCTGAATTTCTGAACAACACCAGCCTTGACAGCCGCCAGATCTATTTCGTCAACCAGATCGTGGAATACATCGTTCACAACGGCATGATGAAAGACCTCTCAGTCCTGCAGGAAGCACCGTTTACCGACCGCGGCAGCATTGTGGAAGTCTTCAGCGACACTTCACTCTGGCTCGGCATCCGCAAAGTGATAGATAAAGTCAATGCCAACGCGACAGCGGCTTAAACCAAAATAGAATTGAATTTTTCGTCCAAAAATCGATAAAATCGGACGAAAAACGGAATGTTGGATGAAAAGTCATTTTTCTATGACAAAATAGAGCTATTGTGTTGACAATAAACGAATATTGTGTATATTCTAACCGAAAAACGGAGGTAAAAAATGACTGCAACAAATTTAAACATCAGGACTGACAAAGCCGTAAAGGAAGAAGCCGACAGGATTTTTTCCGAACTCGGACTTAACATGACAACCGCAATCAATATGTTTCTGCGGACAACAATCCGTGAACACGGGATCCCGTTCGCGCTGAAGCTGAACGAACCGAACGATGTTACAGCAGCCGCTATCGAGGAAGGCAGACGCATCGCAGCCGACAGCAGCGTTAAAGGCTATTCCAGCATGGATGAACTGAGAGCGGCATTGGAAGCATGAAATACGAAGTCAAATTCACGAACCAGTTCAAGAAAGATCTGAAACTGGCGAAAAAACAGAACAGGAATTTGGATAAACTCTTCGAAGTCGTGAATATTCTTGCCGAAGGCGGCACACTTGATGCGAAATACCGTGACCACGAACTTTCTGGCAACTACAAAGGGACACGTGAATGCCACATCGAACCTGACTGGCTTTTGATATACGAAATCCAAAATGAGGTTCTTGTTCTTGTCCTTTATCGTGCGGGGACACATTCGGAGTTGTTCAAGTAAATGGACTTGCGGCAAAAATACAAAGTAGCAGGAGAAAAACATGACAAACAGACAAACACCAAGTCCTGACGAGGCTTTTCCGAATCCGAAGATTCCAAGTCTCTGCTATATCAAGAATGTTGTGAAAAATCCGAATGTCATTGTCGGTGATTTCACATATTACGATGATGTGAACGGTGCTGAGCAGTTCGAGAAACATGTTACGCATCACTACGATTTTATCGGCGACAAACTGATCATCGGCAAGTTCTGCGCCATAGCAAAGGGTGTCGAGTTTGTGATGAGCGGTGCCAACCACAGAATGGGCTGTGTGACGACTTATCCGTTTTACATAATGGGAGGAAAGTGGGGAAACGCCCTTGCGCCGGTAAAGGAAGAACTGCCGCTCAAAGGCGACACTGTCGTCGGTAATGATGTGTGGATCGGCCAGAATGTAACGGTGATGCCCGGTGTTCATATCGGTGACGGCGCGATTATCGGGGCAAATTCGGTAGTGGCATCGGACATTCCGCCTTACACTGTCGCAGTAGGAAATCCCTGCCGAGTCATAAAAAAACGCTTTGACGAGGAGCTGACTGAACTGCTGCTTGAGTTCAAATGGTGGGATAAAAGCATAGAAGAGATAGACGATCTTATGCCTCTGCTTTCCTGCAGCGATCTGGAAAAAGTCAGAAACGAGCTGAAGAACAAAAAGGAGGCTTAAATGAAAGAAATATCTGTAACTGAGATCAAAGGGATAAAAATCGGTCAGGTCGAGAACGAAAAAGCGGCGACCGGCTGCACTGTTTTTGTGAGCGAAAACGGGATGCGTGCTGGCATCGACATCCGCGGAGGCGGCCCTGCTGCGCGTGAAAGCCAGCTGCTCAACCCTCTCATGGCGGCGGAAGAGATCCATGCTGTCGTTCTTGGCGGAGGAAGCGCTTTCGGGCTCGGCGCGGCGGACGGAGTTATGAAACTTCTCGAGGAGAGAGGGATCGGCTTCGATGTTTCAGTCACAAAAGTGCCTCTCGTGGTGCAGTCCGATTTGTTCGATCTCACTGTCGGAGACACTTTCACGCGGCCTGATAGCGTAATGGGTTACGAGGCGGCAAAAATCGCGCTTGATAATCCCAACTACCGCGACGGCAACTACGGAGCCGGGTGCGGGGCGACTGTCGGAAAGATCCTCGGCATGGACTATTGCATGAAAACCGGCATCGGAAGTTATGCCGTGCAGATAGGAGACCTTCAAATAGGTGCCGTTGTCGCGCTGAACGCTCTGGGCGACATCTTCGATCACAAAACGGGAAAACAGATCGCAGGGCTTCTCACCGAGGATAAAACCGGGCTTCGCAGCACTTCCGAATACATGAAAAAG
>Ga0310690_10000884_pt1 | contig 58491 bp, 95 predicted proteins | sample AusTroGonzalo_MG_2_FD_207661 | JGI IMG/M metagenome (GOLD analysis project Ga0310690, IMG submission 207661) | Bovine rumen microbial communities from tropical cattle in Woodstock, Queensland, Australia - Gonzalo_04 (v2) (version 2) | ecosystem: Host-associated > Mammals > Digestive system >... | reverse complement strand
CATAAAAAACGGCTGGCACTGCGAGGAGGTCTGGCTGGACGACTGCAAGACCTGCGTGGGCCGGGACGAGTGCGAGACCTATAGGGACTACCTCGCGGACATGGAGATCACGAAGGCACTGGAGGAATAGCCATGGACAAGAAGGAAGAACACGAATATGTTGCCGTTTACCGCTGCAGGATGTGCGGTAAGGTGTTCACCACCTCCAGCATCGTGACGGACAGACTGAACGCGGCGGGCATCCTATGCGCCCTTGGGAGGATGGAAGAAGTCTTCCCCGGAGGAGGGGGCATTGGGATGGGCCGGACGGCCTGCCACACCTGCCGGAACGGGGACGAAGGCCTCGGTGTCCTTATGGGCCTCCGGCTCCGGGAGAACGAGGAGCGGGCGTCCCTGCTGGACGAGTCCGGCTTCGAGTGAGGAGGTGAAGACCATGACAAACCCCACGGAATACGCTCGCGTCCTTTCAGACCTGCGCGGTCACGCGGAAATGATGTGTCCAGATGACGATAAGTTCCACATTTGCGGAACCATCGTGACACAGGAGGCCGCCGAGGTCATGAAGACGATAGCGGAAGAATACCTCAAAATCTGCGACGAGGAGTGCGCCGGGGACAGGTCGGTCGGCGTGGCGCCCTGCCGGTTTTTTCTGGAGCCGGATGTCGGTATCGAAGGCGGGTGCCAGCTCAAGAAGGCGGTGGAACCGTGACCCCGCTGGAGAAGGCCCTCCAGAACGAGGGCGAGATCGAATACTGCGACGAGTGCGAGTTCATCCGGCTGGTACGCCTCGTGCCTTATTGTGGCGTCTCAGGCAAGCTCATTCACCCGATAATGTATGACCGCAGCATACCCGGAAACGGCCCTGCTCGTGGCTGCAAACGGCGCAGAGAGGCCATCCAGAACGTGGTGGCAGGAAAGTGTGACAAAAGTGGGGCTTTTCCACGCCCCGGACAGGAAGGAGAAACCGGCATGGCAATCAAGGAAATGACCAAGCAGGAGGCGAGGGACTACTTCGCCGACGAGACCGCCAAGCGCACCTGCTTCGGCAGGCGGTATCAGGCGTACAATCTGGCGATCAGGGCGCTCGACCGGGAACTGGAGGCCGACCGGGTAGCGGGTACGGCGCTGGCTGCCATTCTCGCGGGAGGAGGCGACACCGATGCCTGAACGGAACGCAAAGCGCGGCTTCGCCATCTGCGAGAGCGTCGGGGAGGCGGCCCGCGTCGGGGCAGTAAAAATCCCGCGCCGAGCCACGAAGCTCTCGGCGGGTTATGACTATTTCTCGCCAATCGACTTCACCCTCAATCCCGGAGAGGACATCAACATCAAGACCGGCCTCAAGGCGTATATGCAGCCGGGAGAGGTACTGCTCTGCTTCCCGCGCTCCGGCCTCGGCTTCAAATACTACTGCCGGATGGCGAACACCATCGGCGTGGTGGACGCGGACTACTACGACAACCCGAAGAACGAGGGAGAGATCGGGCTGGAGCTGCGGAACGAGGGCGGCAAGCCTATGACCATCAAGGCGGGGCAGGCTGTGGCGCAGTTCATCTTCGTGCCGTTCCTGCTGGCGGACGGCGACTCCTTTGAGACCGGCGCAGACCGGGCCGGGGGCTTCAGCAGCACCGACGCACAGAACGACCTGCTCGCCCCGGCGACCTGACGGCATAAGGAAAGGGCTACCTCTCGGACGCGCCCGCCCGAAAAGTAGCCCAAACACAAAAACGGTATAATCATAGTACCATGGCGCGGGCCGGTTGTCAAGCCCGGAAAATCAAACACGGAGAGGCAATCATCATGACGCAGAAAGACGTATCGCAATACTATTGGCTATGCAAGGAGATCAAGATGGATGAGGAGCGGCTGGAGGAGCTGAAACAGGCGGCCTACAGCCTGCAATCCCCATCCCTGTCGGGGATGCCGCGCAGCAGCGAGGTCAGCAGCAAGGTGGAACGCTACGCGGTGGAGATCACCGACCTTGAGGCCATTATCGCCGCGAAGCGCCTCCAGTGCATCCACGAGAGGAACCGCATCGAGAGGTTTATCGCAGACATCCCGGACAGCATGACCCGGATGGTTTTCACCCTCCGGGCCGTCAAGTGCATGACGTGGCGGCAGGTCGCGGCGAAGATGGGAGGCCCCATGAGCGAGGACAACGCCAAGCAGATATTCTCCAGATACATACGCCAGCAGAACTCATGATATTGCAGTCAAGGTCGTCACCAATGTCACGATAATGAGTAGTATGATGATACCGTGCATAGCACCCGGAGGGAAAGACCCTTCGGGTGCTTTTGATTTATGACTTGTGACGACTGGAGGAATGACCGTGTATGAGAAAGTGAACCCCATGCACCCGGACAAGATCGCCGACCGCATAGCCGGAGCCATCGTGGACGAGGCCTACGCGCTGCAGAAAGACCCGCGTATCGCCGTCGAGGTCATGATAGGCCACGGCAGGTGCCACATCATGGCAGAGACATCGGTGGAGCTTTCCGAGGAGAACGTGGCGAAGATCGTCTCCCGGATAGGCGGGAGCGTCCTGCTGGACTTCGATCAGGTGCCGCAGAACGTCCACCTCGCGGAGAACCAGCGCAACGGCTTCCGCTGCGGAGACAACGGCATCTTCAAGGGTGTCCCGGTGACGGAGGAGCAGAAGAAGCTCCGGGAGATCGCTGGGGAAATCTACGCACTGGAGCCGGAGGACGGAAAGTACATCCTCGACGGCGACCGGCTTATCATCTGCCAGAGCTATCTGGAGACCAAGTACCTCCGGGAGAAGTACCCCGGCGCGATCATCAACCCGCTGGGCGACTGGACGGGCGGCACCGGCGTCGATACCGGGGCCACCAACAGGAAGCTCGGCTCCGACATGGGCGACTCCGTGACGGGCGGCGGCCTGCACGGGAAGGACTTTTCCAAGGCCGATGTCAGCGTGAACATTTGGGCATGGCTCAAGGCGCAGGAGACCGGCGAGCCGGTGGAGCTGTGCTGCGCCATCGGCGACACGGAGGTGGGCGGCGTTCCCTACGAGCAGATCGTGGAGACGGCGCGGCAGTTTATCGCCTTCAAGGGCGGCTTCGAGAAGTTCGCCGAGTGGGGCCTGATTTGAGGCGGGAGGTGCGGCATGATAATTGAGACCGTCAGCATCGACCTGCTGAAAGAAGCGCCATACAACCCCCGCGTGGATCTGGCGCAGGACGACCCGGACTACATCAAGGTCAAGAGGTCGCTGGAGACCTTCGACCTCGTGGAGCCGGTGGTATGGAACAAGCGGACTGGCTTCATCGTCAGCGGGCATCAGCGCGTCAAGGCGCTGCGCGAGCTGGGCCGGACAGAGGCGGAAGTCAGCGTCGTAGACCTGCCTCTGGACGAGGAGAAGAAGCTGAACGTCCGTATCAACAAGGTCAAGGGCCGGTGGGACTACGAAAAGCTCGCCGACCTGATTGCCTCACTCCCTGAGGAGGACGTGGAGCTGACCGGCTTCGAGGATTGGGAGATCGACAGCCTGAACGTCGGGTACGACCACATCGACGACCTGCTGGAGAACAACTTCTCCGACGTGGCAGAGCGCGAGCATAAGGAGAAGACCACCTTCGTCATCACCTTCTCGCTCCCGGAGGAGGCCCGCGACGAGGTAGAGGCGTTCCTCGCAGCCGACGAGCTGGCGAGGGATAAGCTGGTGGAGGCCGTGGTGCAGAAGGCGAAGGGGGTAGACGCATGAAAATCGTCAGGAAGAAGATCGCCGACCTTGAGAGGGCGGCGTACAACCCCCGCGTAGACCTGCAACCCGGAGACGCCGAGTACGAGGCGCTGGCTGAGAGCCTGCGCGGGCCTGCGGGCTTCGTCATTCCCATCGTCTGGAACGAGCGCACCAACCGCGTCGTCGGAGGCCATCAGCGCCTCACTGTCCTGCAAGACCTCGGCGAGACCGAGGTGGAGGTGTCCGTGGTGGACTTGGACGAAGACAAGGAGAAGGCCCTGAATATCGCCCTGAACAAGATCGAGGGGCGCTGGGATAACGAGCGGCTGGCAGAGCTGCTTGAAGGCATGGGAGAGGACGCGAAATCCACCGGCTTCGAGCAGTACGAGCTGGACGCGCTCAAGGCCGACCTCGACGACCTGCTGGACGACGACGTGGTGCAGCAGGAGGCAGCAGCCGCGCCGAGCTTCTATAACCTTCCGCTGACCTTCGACAAGGCAGACGAGGCCGACATCAAGGACTACATCAAAGAGAACGGCAAGGAGCCGCTGGTCAAGGCCATCCTCGCCAGAGTGAGGGAGGGCTATTGATATGGGCTGCGAGTGCGGTTCTCAGGTCGTGCTGTGCAACCTGCCGGTCAGGTTCGATACCTACGTCGGGTGCAGCCACGGCTGCAAATACTGCTTCGTTCAGAAGAAGCACGATATTTCCAAAATCAGCAAAGGGCAGACCGCCGAGGCGCTGCGCGTGTTCATCGAGGGGCAGCGTACTCGGAACACGAACTGGTGCGACTGGAACATCCCCATTCATTGGGGCGGCATGAGCGACCCCTTCCAGCCGGTGGAGAAGAAGGTCGGCGTCAGTCTGGAATGCCTCAAGCTGTTCGCCGAGACGCAGTACCCCTTCGTGGTCAGCACCAAGGGGCGGCTCGTCGCGGATGACGAGTATCTGGAGCTGCTGTCCCGCTGCAACTGTGTGGTACAGATCAGCATGGTATGCAGCCGGTACGATAAGCTCGAACCCGGAACCCCGCCATACGAGGAGCGGCTGGAAATCCTGCGGAAGATCGCCCCGCGCCTCAAGCGCGTGAACATCCGCGTCCAGCCCTATATGCCGGAGGTCAAGAAGGACGTGCTGGCGAACCTGCCCCGGCTCAAGGAGGCGGGCGCTTATGGCGTGACCGTGGAGGGCATGAAGTTCTTCAAGAGCAAGCCCGGAATGGTGAAGATCGGCGGCGACCTCTGCTACCCGCTGGAGGTACTGCGCCGGGACTTCGAGGCCATCAAGACGGAGGCCCACCGCTGCGGCCTGAAATTCTACAGCGGTGAGAACCGGCTCCGCATGATGGGCGACGACACCTGCTGCTGCGGTATCGACGGTATGCCGGGGTTCAAGGGCAACGACTACAACATCTGCATGATACTGAACGGGCAGAACCCGCAGCCGACCGAACAGATGAAGAAGACCGGGACGGCGGGTGCCTTCCACTCCCTGCACCAGAACGCAGGCGTCACCAAGAAGATCGCTGTGCAGAGCTTCTACGGCGCTATGCAGGCAGAAATGGCGGGGAACATGGAGGCGTACAAGCAGATGTTCGGTATCTCAAAATGACCGCGCACGACCTCACACCCGTCCAGAGCATAGCGGGGCTTTACCTCAAACGGGACGACCTGTACGCGCCCTTCGGGGCCGGAGGCGTGAACGGCGGGAAGCTCCGGCAGTGCATGATGCTGGTGGAGGCAGCGCGGGAGCGCCACCCGGACATGACCGGGCTGGTGACGTACTGCTCCATCCACTCGCCGCAGGCCCCCATCACGGCGGCGGTGGCGCGGCACTACGGCCTGCCATGTACCATCCTCTACGGTGGCACCAGCAAGGCAGGACTGGCGCGAGAGCGTATGCCTCGGCTGGCCCTATACTATGGGGCTGAAATCATAATCGCGGCAGCCACGGGCCGTCACAACGTCCTCAAGGCCAAAGCGGACGCGCTGGCGCAGGAGCGCGGGCGGTTCGTGGTTCAGTACGGCATCAACCTCGACGAGTACGGCGACGTGCTGCTGGGGGCGGTTTCGGAGCAGGTAAAGAACATCCCGGAGGAGCTGGACGACCTATACATCACCTGCGGCAGCGGCATAACCGCCAGCGGCGTGATTATCGGCATCGAGCGGTACGGGAAGCGCGTGGGGCATATCCACCTCGTCGCCACGGCATTCGACCGGCAGAGCAAGGTAAACGCGACCTTGCGCCGGTTCGGAGTGGAGCGCGACTTCATCTATCACGATATGTTCCACACAAAGGGGTTTGCGTATGAGAAGCGCGAACCCCTTTCAATCAGGGGCATCCACCTGCACCCACAGTATGAGGCAAAAACGGTACGGTATATCGCGGAACACCGCTTGAACACCCGGAACTCCCTCGTGTGGGTAGTGGGCGCGGAGCCTGACTACAAGTAGGAGGGAGGAGGCAGATGGCAGAAAAGGCGAAGAAACCGTGGGAGCGGCAGGAGAACGAGAGCGCAAAGGCCTATGAAGCATTTGCCTGCTACCGGGATATGGGGGCAGACCGCTCGCTGCGGGCCGTCTCGAAGAAGCTCGAAAAGAGCTTTTCCCTTATCAGCCGGTGGAGTTCCGACTACGACTGGCAGAACCGTGTCATGGCATACGATAACGAGCTGGAGCAACAGGCGCTCGCCGAGAAGAAAAAGACCGCAGCCGAGACCCGGAAGCGGCAGCTCCAGATCGCCATGCAGCTCGAAAAGCGGGCGCTGGAGGCCCTGAAAAACATCGAGCCGGAAGACCTGTCCCCGAAGGACGTGAAGGAGTTCCTGCGGCTGGCGACCGATATTGAGCATCGGGTGCTGACCGACACGGAGCAGGGCTTCATGACCGAGGGCGGGCGGGCGAGCCTCGCGGAGACCATCATAGCGGCGTACAGCAGGAGGGTGGAGAAGGATGAACCTTGACTACATCACCTACTATGCCGCGCACCCGGTCGAGTTCGTGGAGGACATCATAGGAGCCACCCCCGACCCGATGCAGGCGAGCATCCTGCAATCAGTCGCAGATAACCAGATGACGACCGTCCGAAGCGGACACGGCGTGGGAAAATCAGCCGTGGAAGCGTGGGCGGCTATTTGGTTTTTATGCACCCGGCCCTTCCCGAAGATACCCTGTACGGCCCCGACGCAGCATCAGCTTTTCGACATCCTGTGGGCCGAGATCAGCAAGTGGATAAGGAACAACCCGGCGCTGGAGCAGGACATTATCTGGACGAAGGAAAAGGTCTACATGAAGGGCTACCCGCAGGAGTGGTTCGCTGTGGCACGAACCGCCAGCAAGCCGGACGCGCTGCAGGGCTTCCACGCGGAGGACGTGCTGTACATCATCGACGAGGCCTCCGGCGTGGACGACAAGATATTCGAGCCGGTGCTGGGCGCTCTGTCCACCCCCGGCGCTCGGCTGCTGATGTGCGGGAACCCGACGCAGTTGCAGGGCTTCTTCTACGAGTCCCACACCAAGAACCGGGCGAGCTATAAGACCTTCCACCTCGACGCGAGAAACAGCGCCCGCGTGTCCAAGGACTTCGTGGACACCATCATCCGAATGTACGGCGAGGACAGCGACGTGTTCCGCGTCCGAGTGGCGGGCGACTTCCCGCTGGCAGAGGACGACGTGTTCATCCCGCTGCCGCTGGTGGAGAAGTCCATACACACGGAGTACCGCCCGAAGATCACCCCCGACCAAATCCACATCGGCTGCGACGTGGCGCGGTTTGGAGACGACAAGACCGTCATCGGATACCGCACAGACGAGCAAGTGACGCTCTGGAAGAAACGGCAGGGGCAGGACACCATGAAGACCGCCGACGACATCGTAATGCTGGGCCTCCAGCTCGTAGACAGATACCATCTGTCTGCGAAGACCGACCCCGGCATCCCCATCAAGGTGGACGATGGCGGCGTAGGCGGCGGCGTGGTAGACCGGCTGCGCCAGATCAAGCGGAACGACCCGGAGCGGTTCTGGTGGATGGAGATTTACCCGGTGAAGTTCGGGCAGAAGATCAAACACCGCTTCTACGACGACTCCACCACCTACATGATGTCCATCGTCAAGAACCTGCTCAACCCCTTCGACGAGGAGGGGAACCGCAAGCCCGTGGAGCTGATACTGCCGGACGACGACAACCTCGTGGCGCAGCTCTCCGGGCGCAAATACAGCTTGACGGAGAACGGGAAGATCAGGATAGAGAGCAAGAAGGCGGTCAAGAGCCGGGGCAATCCCTCCCCGGACGAGGCCGACTGCATCCTGCTGCTGTGCCTGCCCGTGAAGCTCCCGAAGAAACGGAGGAACGGATAAATGCCCAAAAAGCAGAACGCGGAGATCGGCGTGAAGATCATCAAGGCATCCGCGCCCACACCCGCGCCGGTCGTGAAGGCCGAGACCACCACGCAGGTCACGACCGAGACCGCCTACAACGGCTCCGACTGGATTACCCACCCTATCGACCTGCGAGGTCTGAAAGCTCTGGTCAGGAACAGTAACATCCTGCCTCAGTGCATCCGGGCCTATAAGAACAATATCGCCGGGTTCGGCCTCGGTGTGCGGTACACCACCGACGAGGAGGAGACCCCGGAAATGGCAGCCGAGTTCAACCGGCTGACCGAAATCCTTGAGCTGCTGAACGTGGAGCAGGACACCAAGGAGGTCTTCGAGGACTTGATAGAGGCCCGCGAGACCTACGGTATCGCCTACCTTGAGGTCATCCGCAACTTCGCGGAGGAGGTGGAGGAGGTCGTGTTCGTCCGCGAGGTGCCGAGCATCGACAAGACCATCCCGCTGGAGCCGTATATCGACTTCACCTATTACCACCACGGCGAGCAGGTCACGAAGCAGAAGCGGTTCTGCAAGTACCGCCAGGCCATCGGCGGGAAGACCGTCTACTTCAAGGAGTTCGGCGACCCACGGACGATGGACTTGCGCACCGGCGAGTACGTCGGCGAGGAGGGGCTGGACGCGCAGTACCACGCCAACGAGATCATCGAGTTCGCCATCGGGACGGAACCCTACGGCGAGGTTCGGTGGATAGGCCAAATCCTCGGCGTAGACGGCGCGAAGCGGGCCGAGACGCTGAACAACAACTACTTCATCAACGGGCGGCATACGCCCCTGATGATACTCATTCGAGGCGGCACCCTGACGGACGAAAGCTTCGCCAAGCTCCAGACCTACATGGAGGAGATCAGGGGAGAGGCCGGTCAACACGCCTTCATCGTGCTGGAGACCGAGAGTACGGACGGTCGCGTGGACTTCGACCAGACGGAGAAGCCGGACATCGAGGTGAAAGACCTCGCCTCCATTCTCCAGAAGGACGAGCTGTTCCAAGACTACATCGACAACAACCGGCGCAAGGTGCAGAGCAGCTTCCAGCTCCCAGACATCTACACCGGGTACACGACCGACTTCAACCGTGCCACGAGCCAGACGGCGCAGGAGATCACGGAGGAACAGGTGTTCCAGCCGGAGCGCCGGAGCCTCGCGTGGGCGCTGAACAACCGGCTGCTGAACGCCTACGCCTTCAAGTATGTGGAGGCGTACTTCCTTGAGCCGAACATCAGCAACCCGGACGACCTCTACAAGATTTTGACCGTCTGCAACAGCGCCGGAGGCCTGACGCCGAACAAGGCGAAGGAAGTCCTCTATGAAGCCCTCGGCGGCGTCGCGGAACCCTATGACGGGGATTGGGGCGACACCCCGCTGGCGCTCATTCGCTCGCAGAACAGCGGCGCGGCGAACATCAGCGGCGTGACCATGAGCCTCGAAAAGCAGATCGAGAAGGCCGCAGCTAACCACGACGACAGCGTGGTGGCGGTCATGCGCGAGGTGCGCGACCTGCTCAAGCAGATGGAGCCGAAGGAGGCCGAGTGATGTGCCTGAAATGCCAAGGGCTGATAAAGGCCATTGACGCCTACCTCGCAAAAGCGGACGACGACCTGACGGAACAGCTCAAGGCCGAGGGCTTCGCCGAGCCGAAGCAGACGGTACAGTATATCTCCAATATCGAGGGACAGCTCGAAATCTCATTCGCAGCGGAGAACGACTGGATAATCGAGCAGGCCGAACAGAGCCTCGACCTTGATGCCTTCGCGCACGACATCTGGCCCGGCATCCTGGACTCCGACCCGCTGCGGGTGGAGGTGACGCGCATCTTCAAGGAACAGCTCACCGACTTCATGCCGCAGTACGTCGGGTACTACCTACAGCGCACCGACAAGGAGCTGATATGCTCCGCGCTTTCCAAGCGGACGACCGCGTGGGTGGGCGATTGGTCGGAGACGCTGGGAGAGCTGATGAAGCTGTCCTCTCACAAGGAGATAGAAGGCATCCTCCAGACCGGCCTCGCCAACGGCGACGGCGTAGCGGAGTTCGCCCGCGCCATTCAGGACGCAGGCATCCGAGACCCGTACTGGAAGGCGCGGCGGGCCGCCATCACAGAAGTCCTCCGGGCGCACAGCGTAGCGCAGCAGGAGGCCATGATGCAGTCCCCGGTCGTGGAGGACAAAATCTGGCGACACACCGGCAGCTACCGCAACGACCCCCGGCAGAACCATGTGGACATGGAGGGGCAGCGGGTGCGGAAGGATATGCCCTTCACGCTCGCGGGCGCTGACGGCGGCATCTACACCCCCATGTACCCCCGCGACGGCTCGCTACCGGCTGGCGAGTCCGTCAACTGCCACTGTTACGCGGAGCCGGTCGTAAACGACGCGATCTTCGGCTTCACGCTGGAGGAACGGCAGGCCATGCAGCAGGCAGCCATAGACGAAATGGATATGAGCTGGGAGGCCGAGCTGGACGCGGCGAATAAGGCAAAAGCAGGAATTACGGAGGATGGCGTATGAGCGGCCTCTCGTGGCTTCCTGCGGCTTTTGCTTTTCGGATAGGCGAGTTCACGCCTATCGCCCAAAGAACGCTCCCTGCGGCTGCCTGCGGGCTGCTCGTGGCGCTCTGCGGTATTGCGCTGGTCTTAACCCTCTCCCGGAGGGTGAGACATAGATATGCCACTCAAAGAAAGGAGGTGAAGGAAAGAGTGAAGAAGTTGAAGAAGGCATACGAGATCACGGATGCGAAGATTCAATTTGTCTCACTCGTAGACAAGGCGGCGAATATGCGGACGTTCCTGTTGACGAAGGCCGAGGAGGGAAAGAAGCCGTTTGCCACCTATGGTCGCATTGTTAAGTCTGACGCAGAGACCCATTGGGTGACCGGCGTGGTCTACGAGCCGATGGTCGAAGACGCACACGGCAACTTCATGACGGAGGACGAGATCATCAAAGCGGCCTACTGGTTCGCCAAGAACGGCGATAAGGTAGACCTGCAACACAGCTTCGAGCCGCTGCAGAACGCCTGTGTAGTGGAGAGCTGGATCGCCAAGGCCGACTTCCAGATTGGAGAGCAGAGTGTGAAGAAAGGCACTTGGCTCATGACGATGGAGATCACCGATGACGATATCTGGTCAGCGATTGAGAAAGGTGAGTTCACCGGCTTCTCAATGGGTGGCGTAGGAAACTACAGCGAGGAGGACACCGACTTGAGCAATATCGAGAAGGAACAGGAACCCGGCAAGAAGGGGCTTCTCATGCAGCTCGCCAAAGCCCTCGGCCTGAACGTGGTCGAGAAGGGTGAAGTAACGGAGCTGTACGCGGAGCGGAACACCTGCGACTCGTTCTGGAACGCATTTTATGCGCTTTTCGACTGTCTCATGAAGTACGACTACAATACGGGGACGTATGTGTGGGCGCACGACGAGGAGACGGTCAAGGGCGCTCTTGCGGACTTTGACGACATCGTGCAGGGCCTGCTCACCGGGGGCCAGAGCATCACCAAGGCCATCTTCGGGGACAGTCAGGACATCGTGAAGTCCGGCAAGGCCCTGAGTGGCAAAAACAAGGAGAAGCTGCAGGGCATCTGTGATGACCTCACGGCGTTCCTTGCGTCCTTCGCAGACCCGGAGGAAGACACCGGGGCTGTCGAGAAGGCAGCAGAAACCGAGCCGCAGGAAGGCGGCGAGACTATCCAGAAGGAGGAGATCGACATGACCAAAGCAGAAGTTGAGCAGATCGTCACCGAGGCGGTCGCCAAAGCCATGAACCCGGCGCAGCAGGAGGCCACCCCCGCTGCCGCCACCGAGAACCCTGTTGAGAAGCAGCAGGAGAAGACCCCGGAGATCACCGCCGAGGCCATCGAGAAGATGGTCAGCGCGGCGATTGAGAAGGCCATGACCCCGAAGGAGGAGCCGGTCACCATGGAGCAGGTGAACGACATGATTACCAAGGCCGTCGAGAAGGCCCTCGCGCCTGTCATGAAGGCGAAGGGGCTGCCGACCAACCTTGACAGCTCCACCGCGAAGCCCGTCGAGAAGAAGGCCGAGCCTCACTACCTCGCGGGCATCATCTAAGCCACACACATCAACCAACAAAGGAGGAACTCACACATGACTATCGAAGAGATCATCCAGAAGGCCATTACCACCGGCGACCTCACCCCCAACGCCGGTCATGGCATCCTGAACCCGGAGCAGGCCCGTCGCTTCATCCAGCAGACCTTCGATGCGACCAACCTGACCCAGCTCGTGCGCCATGAAATGCGCACAGCCCGCAGCGGCGAGATCGACAAGATCGGCATTGCCCGCCGCATCGTCCGGGCCAAGACCGAGAACACCGACGACGGCTACCGCGCCGGTGTGAAGACCGGGGTCATCGAGTACCAGACCACCGCCATCCGGCTGCCTTGGGAGATCACCGAGGAGACCCTGCGCGAGAACATCGAGGGCGAGAACTTCGAGACCATCGTCACCAACCTGATGACCCAGCAGCTCGGCGTCGATCTGGAAGACCTGTACCTGAACGGCGACACCAGCACGGCATCCACCGACCCGGACTACGACTTCCTCAAGATCAACGACGGCTGGATTAAGCAGCTCAAGGCTGGCTCCAACGTCGTGAACGCGAGCGTCGGCACCAGCTACAACGGCCTCATGAGCCTCGGCCTGTTCTACGACACGCTGCAGAAGCTCAAGAACAAGTACAACAACGGCAAGCTCCGCTGGCTGATGTCCCCCCACCGGGCGCAGGAGTGGGAGCAGTACCTGCTCAATCAGGTCATCACCAACGGCGGTGCTGTGCCTGACAGCGTGTACAACTCTCCCGCTGGCATCCCCTCCGTCGCCTGCCCGTCTCTGGACGACGGCACCATCATCCTGACCGACCCGAAGAACCTGATCGTCGTCAACACCTACGGTGTGCGCATCCGCAAGACCGATCAGGGCAAGGAGGCCATCATGCAGGACAAGCGGTTCTACACCGTCCACCTCGACTACGACCCCATCATCGAGGAGACCGAGGCCGCTGCCATCATCTACGGTCTGTCCGCGTAAGGCGCAGGCCACAAATCATGATTACTGACTACTGAAAGGAGAACACGTCTATGAGTTACAAAATCAAGCTGACGGGTAACGTCAAGTCGTACAGCAACGGGTTTTACACCGCCACGCAGGAAAAGCCCTATGTGGAGCTGGAGGACGCAGCAGCGGCAGAAGCCGCCGTCGCCACCGGCTATTTCACCATCGTGGAGCGGCCCGGTTCCCCGGCCCCGCTGGAGGAGAAGGTCGGGCAGGAAGCCCCGGCGACCGCGAATGGACACCTCGACGCGGAACAGCTCGGAGCCATGAGGTTCGACGAACTCAAGCGGCTTGCCGAGGACATGGGTATTGACGTGACCGGCATCAGGAAAAAGACCGATCTGGTAGCCGCCATCGTCGCCGAGGAAGTTGAGTACCCGGAGGACGGCGAGGGCGAGGAGGTACCGGACGGCATCTTCGGGTAACCCATAGGCGGCCCGTTTCGGGAGTCAACCACAAACTACATCAAGGAGGATTTACACATGAAAGTTCAGGGTAACGACCTTGGCCTGTGCGGCGTGGAGCAGCTTTTCCACGTCGGCGACGTGGCCTACAACACCACCGACATCGACGACGGCCTGCCGCTGTTCAAGCTGCCCCATAAGGCCATCATCACCCGCGCCGTCGCGGTCGTTGACGAGGCGTTCAACGCCGGTACGACCAACGTGCTGATTGTCGGCACCGAGGACGACGACGACGCGCTGATGGCTTCCGGCGACATCACCGAAGGCACCACCGGCGCGTACAGCAAGCAGACCTTCCTGACCATGGACGAGGGCGACGAGGTGTACGTCAAGTTCACCGAGACCGGCACCGCTGCCACCACGGGCAAGGCCTCCATCTACGTCTTCGCTGTCGGCATCCCCGAATAAGCGCGAAGGGAGGTGCGGGCCGTGGCAAGCAGACCTTGGGTAACACCGGCAGAAGTCAAGGCGTACAGCGACCGGGAGTGTGTGCAGGCCCGCAGCGACGCCCGCCTCACTGTTGACATCAGCCGCGCAGAGCAGTACGTCATCACCTACACGCACAACGACTTCTCGGACGGGGAGAAATACCCAACCGTCCCGGAGGCCGTGAAGACGGCGGCGCTGCTGCTCGCGGAGGCCTACGCATATAACGCCGTGGTCAGCTCGAAGGAGCTGAAAAGCGAGACCTTTGACGACTACAGCTACACGGCAGAGCGGAGCGTGGTGTCGGTCGAGTCCTTGGACTTGGCTGCGCTGCTCGACGACTTCATCGTGGCGAAGGCCAACAACGCGGTAACGATGCGCATGAGGAGGCTGTGATATGGCTATTGCAGACTTCTTCGACCACACCTGTGACATCTACCATATCGGGAGTACGGAGACCTCGCCGGGGTTCGCCCTGCCGGGGTCTCCGGCATTCTCGTACCCGGAGAAGGCAGACGAGGCGGCTGTCCCGTGTCACTTCGGCGTGAAGAGTGCGCATCTGGTCATAACGCAGACCGAACCGGCGAACCTCATGGACAACAAGATCAAGCTGACCCTCCCTATCGGCACGGACATAAGACTGAATGACAAAGTAGTGAACTGCGATACCGGGCTGGTATACACAGCGGAACAGCCGCTCAACATCAGGGGCCACCACCTGACCGTAGTCATTCAGCGAGTAGCTTTGCAGGAGGCGCTATGAACCATGGCGACCCGTGTGGATATAGACGTCTCCGGCCTTGAGAGCTTTTTTGAGCGTTTGAACCGGGCTGCGAAGGGGGATTTCAGGAAAGAGATCGAGCAGTACCTTGAGGCGCTGGGAACGGAGTTCCTGCGCATCACGCGGGACGAGATTGAGCGGAGGAAGGTAATAGACACCCGGCAACTGCTCATTTCGTTCACACAGGATGCCGATGGAAATGTCTGGCGGCTCAAAGAGGGCGAGCTGGAGCTGGAAGTCGGCACCTCAGTCAAGTATGCAGCATACGTCAACGACGGACACTGGACGAACCCGAAAGGCGTGGCGACCAGATGGGTGCCGGGGAGCTGGAACGGCGACCGCTTCACCTACGACCCCGGCTCCGACGAGGGTATGCTGCTTAAGCAGAAATGGGTGCCGGGAGCGCACTATTGGGAGAGCGCCCTGCGCATCCTCGACCGAATGTTTCCGACCCTGCTGGAAAGGAAGTTGCAGGAATGGATAGACCGCTACTTTGGAGGGTAGAAGAACATGATTGAGCAGGAACTTGCGAGCATCATCAAATTCGTCCTCGAAGCGGCAGGAAGTCCGAACCCGTATTACTGGGCTGTTCCGGCACAATTCGTCCGGCCTGCAATCTTCTTCCCAACCCCGGAGATCGAGTCCGGGGGAGAGACTTTCAGAACGTATCGGATGGAGTACACATGGTTCTTGCAGTTCTTTGGCAAGGACACCGCGACGGCCCACAACATGGCCCTCGCGGTCTACTCAGCCATCAAGGACGCGAGAAACCTCGTGCCGATCATCGACACGGACGGCGAGCCGCTGGAGACCGGCATCAAGCGCCTGCGCCTCGGCGAGCCGAGCCTGAAACCCATCGACAACGGCGCGGTGCAACTGACGATACGGTTTGTCAGCCGCAGGCCGTACACGGTACCCGATACGCAACTCATGCAACACTGGATTGCGACCATCGAGGACAAGACGGACGGCACAGTGTACGCAGCCACCAATATGGTAACAGAGGAGGAAGATTGATGGCAGGCGGCAAATTCATTAAGACGGTCAGCAAGGACAGGCCCGGAACCTACACCAATTTCGAGGACATCGACCCGTCCCTTGCGACCGCTGGCGGCGCAGGTTCGGGCGGCGGCGGTGGAGGCGGCAACATCAAGCCGGATGACTACCTCATCGGCAAGATCGTCGCCATGACCGTGGGCTGCCCGTCCAGCAATACCATCAAGGACTTTGTAGCTGCGGCAGAGGACATCTACTGCGGCGCAACGATTTTTAACTAAGGAGGAAAAACACATGGCAATCAAGAAAGATGCCACCGCCCCGGAGCAGGAGGAGCAGAAGTTCACCATCCCCCAGCTCCAGCGGTACGCCTTCGAGCTGTTCGGTGTGCCTACCAGCACGTTCGTCGGCGCGACCACCGACCTCGACGGCACCTACACCGTCAGTGAGGTCAAGCAGATCATCGAAGACTGGAAGAAGAAGGAGGCGAAGTAATCATGGCAGGCGGCAACTTCGATAAGTCCGTGGGCAAAGACCGCCCCGGTACTTATATCAACTTCGAGGATAACGACGTTTCCCTCGTCACCGGCAACGAGCGCGGCGTCGTCCTCATTCCCCTTGCGAACACCGACTACGGCCCCAAGGGTTCGTTCATCAGCATCAGCGCGTCCGCGCTGGACGCTGCCAAGCCGTACCTCGGCTACAGCATCCTCGACACCGACCCGGCGAATAATATGCTGCTTATCCGTGAGGCGTTCAAGGGCGCAAACCGCGTCATCGTCTACATCTGCACGGAAGGCACCGCGAAGGCCTCCGGCACTGGCGGCGGCCTGAACGCCAGCGCGAAGTACAAGGGCGCGAGAGGCAACAAGCTGGCCTACTCCGTCGTTGCGAACCCCGCTGGCGGCTTCGACGTGGAGGTGTACCTCGACGGCAGCGCCGTGGAGCTGTTCGAGCGCGTCACGAGCGCGGCAGGCCTCGCCGGTTCCGAGTGGATTGACTTCACGGCGCACGAGACCACCCCCGGCACCCCCGACGCTATGGTGGCGGTCGCTGGCGTTTCTCTGTCTGGCGGCACCTCTGGCACCACCGCCAACGGCGACGTGACCGACTTCCTCGACGCTTCCGAGGGCGTGGCGTTCAATACGCTGTGCTTCCCGTTCTCTGACGGTACGCTGCAGAGCGCGGCGAAGACCAAGATCAAGTACCTGCGCGAGCAGGTGGGCCGTGGCGTTCAGGCCACCGCCCCGTCCTTCGCAGCCGACTATGAGGGCATCATCAACGTCACCAACAGCTACGCGCTGGGCGACTACGAGCTGACCACCGTGGAGGCAACCGCATACGCTGCGGGCATCACCGCAGGCGCGAGCAACGTGCAGTCCAACACCTACCGCAAGGTGGAGGGCGCGACCGGCGTCGTGGGCCTCAAGACGCACGAGGCGGCGGTCACCGCCATCAAGAACGGCGAGTTCTTCTTCTCCACCAGCGAGGCGGGCGAGGTCATCGTGGAGTACGACATCAACTCCCTCAAGACCTTCACCGCGAAGAAGGGCAAGCACTACCGTAAGAACCGCGTCATTCGTGTCTTCGACACGTTCCAGGAGGCCATTCAGCTCAACTTCCCGCCCAACAAGTACGACAACGACCCGGACGGCTGGGCGGTCATGAAGGGCATCGGCGACTCCATCCTCAAGCGGTTCGGCCCGCGCAGCGACGGCGGCGTCGGCGCGATCAAGAACATCGACTACGGGAAGGACTTCCTGATCGACGAGGAACTCAGTCAGGGCGACGAGACCTACTTCAACGTGGGTCTGGAGCCTGTAGACTCCTCCGAGAAGCTGTACTTCTCCATCAGCACCAGATAAGGAGGACTGAGCCATGAGCGTTATGCAGTACAACAAAAGCCCCATTTCTCTGAAAGAGGGCAAGGTCTACATCGACGGCGTTGAGGTGCTGGACAGCGTGGTCTGCCAGATCACCTTCACCCCGGACGTGTGGACGGGCAAGCAGATCGGGGAGCGCACCAACTCCTCCCGCTGGCTCGGCTACAACGTCACCGGCAGCATCACCCGTCGCCGCTCCACCAACTGGCTGGAGCAGAAGATCAGGGAGTACAAGGGTTCCGGGAAGACCCCGGAGCTGACCATTCAGGGCGTGATGAACGACGCGAACAGCGACTACTACGAGGCCCACGGCACCAACACCGTGACCGCCGTGGGGTGCGTTCTCACCGGCGACCTCCCCCTGACCCGCCTCGACTCCAACGGCGAGGTGGTCGATGATGTCATCAACTTCAACGCAAAGGACATCGTGTAACCCATCAGGCACGGCAGGACAGTCCCGGATGTTCCGGGGCTGTCTTTTGCCGTATTCCCGGCATTTCATGAAAGTATAGTTCAACGAAAACCCCGCAATTATGAAAATATCCTGTCAGGAGGTTCAAAACCATGGCGAAAAAGAGTCTTAAATACTTCATGCGCGAGACGCAGCCGGAGGTCGTAACCGTCCCCGGCCCGGAGAGCTTCAAGGACGAGGAAGGCAAGGTCATCGACTTCGAGATCAAGGTGCTGCCTCAGTCCGAGATCATGCGCATTAACGAGGCATACCGCACCCACCGGGCGGCCCGCGACAAGAAGGGCAACCCGCTGGTGCTGAACAACGAAATCGTGTGGGAGACCGAGCGCGACAGCGCCCGCGCTTCCCGGCACCTGATGGTCGAGGCGCTGCAGTACCCCGACCTGAAAGACCCGGAGCTGATGAAGCACTTCAACTGCGTGGACGTGACGGAAATGCCGCTCCACGTTTTCCCCCGCGCCGACGAGTACCAGCACGTCACGAAGATCGTCATGCAGGCGCTCGGCCTGCTGTCCGACGATGCCGCTGACAGCGAGGAAATCGAAGACGCAAAAAACTGATTGCCTCCGAGGGTTCGGAGGCGTATTGGGCGCACCGCCTCTGGCAGCGGCATAATCTCAGGCCGGAGGAGTTCGAGGCCATGCCTCGCAGGATGAAGCTCTTTTATATCGCCTCCGAACTCACGGAGGGCGAGAAACCCGTGAGACGGGACACTTGGATGAAAGGAGGTGCTTAACGGATGGCAGACCTACTCGCAAGGTTCAAGCTCATAGACGAAATGAGCCAGAAAATGAGCCAGATCGCCAGCACCGGCACCAATATGCTGCGCGGCTGGCAGAGCGCCGGGTCTGAGGTCAATTCCGCACTGTCCAGCGTGGACAAGACGGCGACCGGCGCGGCGCGGGCCGTGGACGAAGCGGCGAAATCTGCCGACGCGCTCGGAAGGGCGACCTCCGGGGTGTCGTCATCCACAGAAGCATTCTCTGACGCTCTGGACAACGTACAGGAGTCCGCGAGCGGAGCCGCGCAGCAGACGGACTACTGGACGGATGCGGTCGGCAATTACGACAAGGGCGCTTTGGAGGCCATCTACACCACCGAGGAGCTGGTGGAAATGGGCTTCAAGACGCAGGACGCGCTGGAGGCCGAGGCGAAGGCCGCAGACAAGGCCACTGATGCCGCCGAAGAACTCGGCGACGCTTCGGAGGACGCCGGGGAGAAGCAGGAGGAAATGGCAGAGAAGGGCGGCAATGCCGCCAAGACCCTCGCCGACGCCCTCACCGCAGCCGGAGTCATCAAGCTCGTTCACGAGATCGGCAAGGCGTTCATGGAGGCCGCCGAGGAAGCGGAACACTTCGAGACCTCTGTCGCGCAGCTCCAGACCATAGCGGGCGCTGGCAGCATCGGGCAGCTCACCGCCGACATCAACGACCTGTCCCGGAGGACGGGTATCGCAGCGGAAGACCTCGCGGGCGTGGCCTACAACGCCATTTCCGCAGGCGCAGCCGTCGAGGACGCGGTATCCACAGCCGAGGCCGCGAGCAAGCTGGCGACCGCTGGCTTCACCGACACGACCTCCGCGCTGTCCGTGCTGTCCACCGCCATGAACTCCTACGGCGAGGCGGCAGGCACCGCTACGGACATTTCCAACTCCCTCATTACCGTGCAGAACCTCGGCGTCACCACCGTGGCAGACCTCTCCCAGCAGATCGGTCGAGCTATTGCCGTGGCCTCCGGCTACAACGTGTCGCTTGGAAACCTTGAGGCGGCGTATATCTCCACCACCAAGGCGGGCATCAACACGGCGCAGTCCACCACCTACATCAACGCCATGCTGGTCGAGCTTGGCAAGGCGGGAACCGACGTTTCCGAAATCCTCATGGAGCAGACCGGCAAGAGCTTCGGTCAGCTCATGCAGAGCGGAGAGTCCCTTGCCGACGTGCTGGGCGTCCTGTACGACAGCGTGAACGGCGACACCGAGGCATTCATGAACCTGTGGGGAAGCAGCACCGCAGGCATGGGCGCGGCAGCCATCATCAATCAGGGCCTCAAGCAGTTCAACGACAACTTGCAGGCCGTGGAAAACTCCGCAGGGGCGACGGAGCAGGCGTATGCCATCATGGCAGACACAACCGAGTTCGCCCACAACCGCATGAAAAACTCCATGCAGCAGGTGAGCATTGCCTTCGGAACCACGCTCAACCCGGCACTGGAGAAGGTTTACAACGGCGTGGCGAAGCTCCTGAACGGCGTGGCGAGCTTCATCGAGAAGCACCCGAAGCTGGTGAAGGCGGTCTCCGCTATCGCCATCGGGCTGGGCGTTGCGGCGGTCGCCATCGTCGGCGTCACCACCGTCGTCAATGTCCTAATTCCCGCGATCATCGGCCTCGGCACCGCCATTAACGCAGCTATGGGGCCTATCGGCTGGATTGCCATAGGTATTGCCGCCGTCACCACGGCAATCGTGGCGTTCACTGCCATGTCCGAGAAGGCAGAGGACGAGACCCTGTCCATGACGGCAGCCACCCGACAGCAGTATTATGAGCTGCAAGACCTGCAGGCCGAGTACGACAACGCCTGCGCGACCTACGGCGACACCTCCGAGGAGGCGAGCCGCCTGCGCTACCAGCTCGACGACCTCACCGCCAGCTTCAACGCGAACCGGCAGAGCGTGGACGAGCTGTGCGACGAAGTGGATGACATCATCCAGAAGCACAACGACCTTTTTGACAGCTTCGATAACAGCACTCAGGCCGTCAAGGACGAGGAGCTGGCGAACCTCGCGCTGATTGCGAAGCTCTCCGACATGGCGGCATCCACCGACCAGACGGCGGCTTCTCAGGCCGCCATGAATGCCATCATCGAGGAGCTGAACCGCAACCTCAATAGCGCGAGCCTGTCCTACGAGGAGCTGATGAAAGACCAAGAAGGGTCTATCCGCACCCTCCGGGAGTACGCCAAGGCGCAGGCCGAGCAGGAAATGCGGCAGGCCAAGCTGGAGGAGTACGTCGCGCTTATCAAGCAGCAGGCCATCGAGGAGGAGGAGCTGGCGAAGGTCAAGAACGAGGTGGAGGCAGCGACCGAGGCGAACACGGCGGCGCAGCAGGAGTACATGGACGCCCTACTCGCGGCGACCAAGTACGACACCACCGGGTACGCCGGTCTCGCGGTCGCGTTTATGCCGGTCGGCAAGAACGCGAAGGCAGCCGCCGAGGAGCTGTCCCGCGTCACCTCTGCGCAGGGCGATCTTGAGGCCTCCCTCAGTGAGACAGAGGCCCGAATTGCCGAGCTGGAGGCGGAGTGGGGCGTCCTGAACGGGACGCAGGAGCAGAACGTCCAGACCACCCGCGACTTCAAGGACGTTCTTTCCGACGCGCTCGACACCGTAAAGAGCGACCTCGACGAGCTGTGCGCGGCCTATAACTCCGCATATGAGAGCGCGAGGTCGAGCATCGACGGGCAGATCGGCCTGTTCGACACCATGAAGACCGAAACCACCACCACGGTCGAGGAAATGCAGACGGCGCTCGCATCCCAGCTTGAGTACCTGACGCTCTACACCGAGAACCTGCGGAAAGCGGTGCAGTATGGCATTGACGAGGGCCTTATCGCCTCCCTCAGTGACGGCAGCGCGGAGAGCGCCGGTTACATCGACGCGATCATCAAGAAGTACGAGGAGCTGGGCGCAGGCACCGACGAGGCCAAGGAGTTCGTGGACGGCTTCAACAAGTCCTTCACGGACGTGCAGAAGGCCAAGGACACATTCGCCGATACCGTCGCCAAGATGGAGACGGACTTCGACGAGAAGATGGGGCAGATTGAAGACCGCCTCACCACGTCCATCGAGGAAATGGACAAATCCAACGACGCGGCTGCGGCAGCCAAGGCCACCATCGACGCCTATACCAAGGCCATCAGAGACGGCACGGACGGAGCGGCGGCAGCGGCGCGAGCTGTTTCTGCTGGCGTAACGGCAGCCCTCAACAGCGCCATGTACAGCCTCTACTATACGCCCACCGGCCTGCCCGGTCACGCGGGCGGCACCGAACACGCCGAGGACGCCTTCGTCGCAGGCGAGCAGGGGCCGGAGCTGATACAGCGGGCGACCGGGGAAGTGGATGCCGGGAAGCCGGAGTTCTTCGTCGCCGGTCAGAACGGCCCGGAGCTTATCATCGGCGAGGCGGGGGCGAAGGTCTATACCCACGAGGAGACACAGAAGATCCTCCAGAGCATTGAGCGCGGCGGTCAGGGCGACATCATCAGCACGAGCTACGACCGCACCTACGACACCGACTACGCCTACGACATGAGCAAGGCCGTGGACAACAGCACCGAGGTGAGCAACGCCTCCACCAGCAGCAGCAACGACATCATCAGCACGAGCTACGACCGCACCTACGACACCGACTACATGACGCAGATCGGCGGGCAGCAGGAGGCCGCTGTGTGGCTTCTCCCGGAGTTCCTTTCCGCGATAGGGAAATACACCGGCCTGCCCGTAGAAACGCGCCCTGCGGCTGTCAGCGACGTTCTCGGTGGCGCAGAAGGCGACACCGACGACTACCCGGCAGACACGGACGGCAGAGGTGGCGGCGGGGGCGTCGAGAGCAACGGCAAGACCACCGAGGACTCCAAGCACATCTACCTTGAGATCGCGGGCGCGGGCGCTATCGACATCAGCGCGAGAACCGACAAGGCCGAGGTGCTGGAGATCATTCAGGAGCATATCAAGCCGGTGCTGGTCGGCATCATCCAGCAGGAAATCTTCGAGGAGGGAGACCGAAGCTATGAGTTCTAACTATCAGCTGTGGCTGACCTGCAACGGCTCCTCCGCGAAGCTCCAATTCCCGGTACACCCGGAGCGCATCGAGGTAACGCGGGGGAGTAACAACGAGTCCATCAAGCTCACCGGCGTCGGCGAGGTCACCATCATTCAGAAACCGGCAGCCGACCGAGTGAAGTGGAGCAGCTTCTTCCCCGCAGGTGCGTTCCCCGGCATACAGGGTTCGCTGCGACCGCCGAAGTATTACACCAAGCAGATCAACGTCTGGAAGGACGGAGACGTGCCGGTGCGCCTCGTTTCGACGGCGCTCGGCGTGTGCGACTACTACACCATCGAGAAGTTCAACTATTACGAGGACGGCGGCGACGTCGGCACCATCCAGTACAGCATCGAGTTCAAGCTGCACAGGCCGGTGTCAGTTCGCTCCGTCACGGTACAGGTCGAGGAGCAGAAGGCGACCGTGCCGAAGCAGGAGACCACGCCCCGCGTGGACAATACGGAGACCCCGAAGACCTACACAGTGGTCGCAGGGGACTGCCTCTGGAATATCGCCAAGAAGTTCTACGGCGACGGTTCCCGGTACACGGAGATTTACAACGCCAATCAGAGCCTCTTTAACGGGCGGTCGCCGAACCTGATATACGCGGGCGACGTTCTGACCATCCCATAAGGAGGCGACGGTATGGCAAAGTATCGACTGCTGCTATTCAAGACCAACGACAAGGGCATCGACATCACGAGCCTGTGTCAGCAGGTGAAGTGGAAGGGCAGGAAGGGGAGCGCGGCCCGGACGGTCACGGCGAAGCTGATTGACGACGCGGGGGCGCGGCACGACCGTTCCGGCATTGACGCAGCGGAGGGCCATCAGGTCATGCTGCTGGTGGACGGGAAGGAAGTGTTTCGCGGCATCGTCATGACCGCGACGCAGAACCAGAAGAAGACACTCTCCTTCACGGCCTACGACAACGGCATCTACCTCGCCAACAACAAGGACACCTTCTGCTACGAGGACAAGACCGCCGACGCGGTCTTCAAGGACGTTATGACCCGACTCGGCCTCCCAATCGGGGAGGTGGCAGCGTGTTCCTACGTCATCCCGGAACTGACCAAGAGCAAGACTTCGGCCTTCGACGCCATAGCGGACGCCCTGAGTCTCGAATACGAGAACACGCGGGTGCGCCACTACGTTTCCAGCAGCAAGGGGAAAATCAGCCTGCTCACCCGGAAGGAGAACCTGCTGCAGTGGGTCATCGAGCCGTCCACGAACCTGATAAACTACAGCCTCACCAAGAGCATCGAGAAGACCCGGACGCGCATCAAGCTGGTGTCCGACGAGGGAACGGTGCTGGCAGAGGCCGCCGACTCTGCGCTTGAGCAGAAGATCGGGATGTTTCAGGACATCGAGAGGCCGGACGAGACCTTCACGCAGGCGCAGCTCACCGCGCTGGCGAAGTCCCTGTGCGCGGAGAAGGCCGTGGTAGCCAATACGCTGACGCTGGATGCGCTCGGCCTCACGGACGTGATTTCCGGCGTCGGCGTCTTCATCAAAATCGGACATCTTGGCATAGCGAAGACCTACTATGTGGACGAGGACACGCACACCTTCGAGGGCGAGAAGCACCTCATGAGCCTCAAGCTGAACCTCGCCAGCGACATCGGCACCGGGGTGGATGAAGTACCCGCGCCGGAGGCGCAGGACGACACGAAGACCTACGTCGTCAACACCCCGTCCGGGCTTCACATCAGAACGGGGCCGAGTACGAGCTACAGCTCGCTCGGTGTCCTACCATACGGGACGCAGTTCAAGTATGACGGGCAGACGAGCGGCGGCTGGATGCACGGGACGGCAATCGGAATAACCGGCTGGTCATACGGAAGCTATCTCAGCGAGGCGTAGGAAGGAGGAAGTGACGTGGACGAAAGCAAAAGCCTCAAGGAGCTGTTTCAGGGCATGGTGCCGGTCGGCTGCGAGCTGGTGCAGGGCAAGGTCATTTCCGTCTCCCCGCTGAAAATCCAGATCGCCAATGACGAGAAGCTGATAATCGGGCCAGCGGCGACGGTAATCCCCAAGCACCTGACGACCCACACGGTCAAGGTGTCGATACCTGACTCTGGCGGTCATTCGCAGTACGCCGGGAGCGGCGTACACAGCCATACGGAGGTAAACATGACGGTATATAACGGACTACAAGTGGGCGAAATGCTTCATCTGCTGGCGGTGCAAAACGGCAAGAAGTATTTCGCCCTTGATCGTGTCGCCGGGTAATGGCTGGCGGGAAATTCTTGGAGCTGCCGATTGCACAGGTAGAGGAGGCCGAGGAAGCACCGTCCCTGACCTACAAGCTCGACCTGAACAAAGGCAGGATAGTCGGCAAGATTGACGGAATGGAGGCAGTCCGGCAGGCCATCCGCAAGGCGATCATCACGCCGCGCTTCAAATGCCTCATTTACAGCAACCAATACGGGAGCGAGATCGAACAGGCGTATATTGCGGGCAGCGCCACGCTGGACTTCATCGAGGCGACGGTCGAAGCATATGTCAAGGACGCGCTCTCCCCGGACACGCGCATCCTTTCCTGCTACGACTTCGCCGTGACACAGCAGGAGGAGGGGGTCTACATCACCTTCAAGTGCGACACCGTGTTCGGCGAAACCATCATCGAGGAGGTGATATAGAGTGTTTGAGAGTTACACCTACGAAAACATCATGAGCAACCTGCTGGCGCAGGCACCGACCGGCGTGGACACGCGGGAGGGCAGCATCTTCTATGACGCCGTTTCCGGCGTCGCGCTGCGTATGGCGAAGCTCTACACCGACCTCGACTTGGTATTCTTCCTCACGCAGCTCCCGACCACCATCGGGGAGGAGCTGGACATGAAGGCGTCGGAGCAGGGCCTCACGCGCCACGCGGCGACCCCGGTCAGCTACTACTTCGTCTACACCGGCGAGACCCCGGAACCGGGCGAGCGGTTCTTCCTCGACGGGCTGTACTTTACGCTGCGGAAGACCACGGTGGGAGTGCTGTTCCTCGAGTGCGAGGAGGCTGGAGCCTCCCACAACTTCATCCAGAGCGGCACCCCGGTCGTGCCGGTCAATAACATCGACGGCCTGACCTCGTCCTCCATCGGCGCGATCAAGGAGTACGGCACCGACACAGAGGAAGACGAGGCCCTGCGCTCGCGCATCCAGAGCAAGATTTCCGGCCCCGCAGAGAACGGGAATAAGCAGCACTACAAGAAGTGGTGCGAGGAAGCGGACGACAGCGTGGGCCTTGCCCGCATTACCCCGCTTTGGAACGGGCCGAACACCGTCAAGGCGGTGCTTATCAACAAGGAGGGCCTGCCGTGCGACGCGGATGAAGTCGTCCCGAAGGTTCAGCAATATGTTGACCCGGCGACGCTGGGGTACACCGCCATCGTGAACAACGTGGAGTACGTCGTGGGCGACGGCCTCGGCGAAGGGGTAGCGAACCTCGGCGCACACTTCACGGCGGTCGCGGCAGACGAAGTAGACATTGCCGTTTCTGCGACGGTGGAGCTGGCGAGCGGCTATTCGGCTGCCACGGCGAAGACCGACGTGGAGAACGCGCTCCGGGCCTACTTCAAGAACTTGGTGCTGACGACGGAGGCCGCCAGCGACGTCGTGGTGCGCGTCTCCGCTGTGGGCGCGGTGCTGGCCTCGATTGAGGGCATCCTGGATTACTCAAGCCTCACCATCAACGGAGGAACGAGCAATATCAGCCCCGGCGAGGACGGAGTGCCTGCCGTTGGGGAGGTGACGCTGAATGTCGCTGTTTAACTATCAGTGGCCCTCCAACTACGCGGAGCTGGCGACCTTCTACCCGAAGTTCTACATCGACGTGCTGGAAATGCAGGCCCTCCTGAATGCGGAGGGGAAGGCGCTGGACGAGTTCATGGAGAACGCGGAGCAGGTGTTCGCAAACTGCTTCATCGACACGATGGACGAGGCGACCGTCTCCCAGCTCGAAGACTTCCTGAACTTCAAGCTGTACAAGCAGCGCGAGCTGGACGAGCGGAAGCGCCTGCTCAAGACCCTGTTTGTCGGACACGGGCGACTGTCTGCCGACCTGATAAAGCAGACGGTCTCCGCGTACACCGGCAGCGACGTGGAGGTGTATCTGGAGCCAATCAGCAGAACCATCGGGTACGCCTACTACGAGCCGGGAGACAACCGGCTGTACATCAACTACCTGCGCGGCGACGAGCCGGTGTTCTATCTGAACGACATCGACACGCTGCTGTCCCGCCTGATACCGGCCCATCTGGACTACCGCAGCGCCCTGACGTATCGCTTCGGGGTACAGGTCGCGCCGGGGCGCAGGAATTACCTGACTGACTTCCGACTGTGCGGAACGGAGCCGGAGATTTCCACCCTCGGCCTGACCGTCAATGGGGGCGTCGTAGTCAACGCAAGCAGCGGCCTCGCGGGAAGGGTGCGCGTTTGCATGACTTATAGATTCTGCGGCACCGTCGTATGCCATGACGGGCCGTAAGACCAGAACAAGGAGGTACACCATCATGCTCACGAACAACTTCCTGAACCGAACCCGGACGAGGTGGCTGCGCTGGCTGGTCAAGTTCCAGTACAAGGCAGGAAACACTTGGTACACGGCGGCGATCACCAAGAAGGAGATCGCCAACAACGTGCTGCGCATCACCACCATGACCACCGACGACGAGGCGCTGACCGTCACGGCGGTGCGAGTCTACGACGACAACGGGGACTTGGTGCTTGAGGCGTCCGAGAACATCACCAAGAAGGCCACGCAGGGCATCCTGACTGTGTGGGAGTTCCCGCTGACCGAGGTTTGAGAAAGGAGGTGAACCCGAACCATGTACAACCAGACCGAGTGGAAAGACCATGTTGTTGACGGACAGGGAACCGTCATTCAGCAGGGGACGAACCTGAGTGCGCAGCACTTCAATAACATGGAGGACGGCATTCAGGACGCGCACGTCGCGGAGCAGATCAAGCTCCAGCACACGCTGCAGAAAGACCGGGAGCTGGACGCGGTGAAGGGGGAGATTGAGGCCGAGTACGGCACCAAGACCCTCACGAACACCGACTCCTACCCGTTCAATAACTCTGCATCGACCGTGGCGCTGGCTGTGACCCGCGACACCATCAACTACACCGTGGAGGCGATCATCACCGCCTACAGCGGCGGCCTGCCGGGGAATATCCATGTCACCGACAAGGCCATCAACGGCTTCAAGCTGTCCTTCGACGGCAGCGCAACATCTGTGACCGTGAGGTACATCGTTAAAGGAGGATACCTGTCGTGATTATCATTGAGAAAAACCCCGGTACGAAAATCCCCTATGAGGTGGATGGTACCAAGATCACCTTCGACGACGAGCTGACGCTCAAGCTGGCGAAGCTCCAGAAGGATGACCCGGTGCATAAGGACATCTGCTATGACGCGGACGGCGACCTGTGCATCGGCACCAACGAAGGCAAATACTACGTCGCCGAGATCGACATCCCGGCGATTGAGTATGAGGAAGTCGAGGAAGGCGGCGAAATCCACCGCGAGCCGCTGCCCCTTGACATGGATGCCGTCACGCTCACGCTGTGGAGCATCGACGACAAGACCAAGATTTAAGGAGGAACAATCATGGGTAACTTCGATCTTTCCGCTCTGGCGCTCAAGGCCGTCTGCCCCGGCAACGACCTGCTCTATGACGATAAGGGCCTGCCCTCCGTCATGGTCTACGTCCCCAAGTTCAAGATGTCCGACGTCATCACTGGCGGCAGCAACAACGTCCACCCCGCGTTCATCGTGAACGGGCAGGAAGTGGACGGCGTCTGGATTTCCAAGTACCAGAACATCGTCAAGGGCGGCAGGGCCTACAGCCTGCCGTGCGAAGACCCGGCTGCCAACCTGACGTGGGACACTGCTCGCGGTTACTGCGAGGCTAAGGGCGACGGCTGGCACATGATGACCCGCGTCGAGTTCGCCGCGCTGGCCCTGTGGTGCAAGAAACACGGCTACGCCCCCCTCGGCAACAACGACTATGGCAAGGACGCCAGCGAGAGCGCCTACACCGGCATCCCGACCACCTACGGCACCGGCGCTGACGCTGGCAAGGTCTATCATATCGCCACCGGCTCCGGCCCGGTCACCTACTCCCACGACGGCACCCTCGCCGGTATTTGGGATCTGAACGGCAACGTCTCCGAGTGGCAGGCGGGCATCCGCACCGTCAAGGGCGAGGTGCAGGTTCTTGCCAACAACAACGCTGCTGACTCCGACAACGCGCAGACGGCGGCCTCTGCTCAGTGGAAGGCCATCGACGCGACGACCGGCGAGTTCATCACCCCGGACGGCAACGGCACCACCACCGGCTCCGTCAAGATCGACTGGGCGAGCAGCGCCGCGAAGTACGACACCACGATTGCCGCGCAGTCCGACACGAGCCGCGACTGCGCCTTCGCCAGCGTGACCGCCAGCGCGAACATCGGCAGCGCCGCGAAGGAGCTGCTGATTGCCCTCGGGCTGCTGCCTGACAGCGCCACCGCTGCGGACTACCACGACGACCGCTTCTACTTCAACAACGGAGCAGCCGAGAGGCTGTTCGGCGCCGGTGGCGGCTGCAGCGGCGGGTCGAAGGCAGGCGTGTTCTACCTCACCGGCAACGGCACCCGCACCAGCACCTACGCGGGCACCGGCGTCCGCTCCGCTTTTGTCACCCAGCCTACTGCCTAACTGTTCACTGATGGGGCGGCGGTAGCCGCTCCCTCCTCTTTCCCTTCGTGAGAGAGGAAACAGAAAACCGAGAACCCGACCCGGAGGCACCGCGCCACGGGCCGGGTTCTTGACTTCGGAGGAACCTATGGAAGACAGCATCCTGATGCAAAAACTCTTTGAAATGATGAAATACGCCTATACCGTCATGCGAAACTTCCCGAAGACGGAGCGGTATGGGCTTTGCGCAGACATCAAGGGGTGTATGCGCACCATGATGACGCTGATTATCGAAGCTCAGAAGAAGTATTACAAGAAGACCACCTTGCAGGAGCTGGACGTAGCGAACACGGAGCTGAAATACTTCGTCCGGCTGTCGCATGAGCTTGGGTTCCTTCCGACGAGGCAGTACGAGCTATGGTCAGCATCCATCGTCGAGGTCGGCAAGATCATCGGCGGCTGGATAAATAGTCAGAGGAAGTAGGTTCCTCTGACGACGGGAACAGGATATAGGCTGTTCAACGCCGGTGGCAACTACAACAACGGGTCGAAGGCAGGCGTGTTCTACCTCAACGGCAACAACAACACCCGCACCAACACCAACGCGAACATCGGCTTCCGCTCCGCTCTACCCATAAGGCCAGAAATCACGCGGCTACGGCTGCGCGGTCAGCGCCGGGGTGTAAAGGATTCTGTTTCCGTGCTTCATAAGCGAGAAAGTAAAACAGGGCCGCTTGCCGGTAGTAGGCCGTGAGGCCGAGGCCTGTGAGTGAGACCGGAAGGGGGAGAGGCGAGTACAGTGGCGATCAAAGGCACCTTCCGGGAGATTACCTCCTTCGAGAACCTTCTGCGAGCCGAGAGGAACATATCGAAAGGGAAGAAGAAATACTCCCTTGAGGCAATGAGCTTCCGGCGCGATCTGGAGGAAAACCTGCTGGATATGCAGGACAGCATGAGAAGGCTGGAGCTACCGCCCGCGTACTACAACTCGTTCCTCGTTTACACCCCGAAGGTCAGGCGGGTGATTTACATCGACTACCGCTCGAAGATCATTCAACGGGCGATCTACGACGTGATAAACCCGCTTGTCTGCAATTCGTTCATAGAGGACACCTATAGCTGCATAACGGGCCGGGGGCAACTCGCCGCTATGCAGCGCCTCTATGGATGGTTCCAAGAGACCCGGCGCGACGGGCAGAAGTGGTATTACTACAAGTTCGACGTAGCGAAGTTCTTCTACCGCATCGACCACGAGGTCATGATGGATATATGCCGGAAGATGATAGGCGAGCGCCAGACGGTCTCCCTGATCGAGTATTATGTCTGCTCGAACAGGAAGCCGTTCGGTATGCCGCTGGACGGCGACCACCTGACCATAACGGAAGACGAAATGCTGTGGGACTGCGGCATCCCCATCGGAGGCGGCCTGTCCCATATGCTCGGCAATATGTACCTCCACCCGCTCGACCAATTCTGCAAGCGGGAGCTGCGCATCAAGAAGTACATCCGCTATATGGACGACATAATCATCATGGACACCGACAAGAGCCGGTTAGAATGGTATCGCACGAAGATGGAAGTCTTCGTGAACGAGCGGCTGCGGCTTGAGTTCAACCGCAAGACTGCGCTCCGGCCCGTGAGCTGCGGCTGCGAGTTTGTGGGTTACCAGATATTCGACGACCATGTGCTGCTGCGGAAGCAGTCAACACTACGGATGCGGCGCAATCTGGCAGGCGTAGCCCACAGGTACAGAATAGGAAAGTTACCCTTTGAACGGGCCAACCAGACCGTCCAGAGCTACAAGGCCATGCTGAAACACGCAGACAGCGACCGCTTTGAGGAAAAGCTCTGGCGGGGCTTTGTGCTGACCCACGACGACGGCAAGGAGAGTGATTATGAATGCGGAAACAGACCGTCTCTTGAGCCTATGCTTTGAGGTGATAGAGGAGCAGGACGACATCATCCACCGCATGAGCCGACTCCTTAAAGCCTACACCAGAGAGCTTAACCACCTGCGCTGCGTTTCCGGCCTCGTTGCCTTGGACGATAAGCTGGAGAGGGAGACGCGGGAGGCGCAGGACAGCATCGAGCGATATGATAAGCGGATGGGGCTGTGAGGCCCCGTCCATCCTGCTGAAAGGAGGAAGCAACAAGTGGAAGATTTCATCACGCGCACGGAGCATAACGAGTACGCTCAGCGTATCGACGCCGAGAACAAGCGCCAGAATGAGCGGCTTCGGCTCCTTGAGGAAAACGTCTCACATATCACCGCGCTGACCGCCTCGGTCGAGAAACTGGCGGTCAGTATGGAACACATGGCGAAGGAACAGGAGAAGCAGGGCGCTCGCCTCGAGACCCTTGAAGGGCGGGACGGCGAAATGTGGCGCAAGGTCGTGGCGTACATTGCCACCGCCATCGTCGGCATCGTCCTCGGCTTCGTCTTCACTCGCGTCTGAATGTAAGGAGGCGCAGACCATGAAAGGCAAGAGAACCAAGCTCACCCGGAAGGCCGAGGACAAGACCATGGACAAGTACCTCAAGGCCATCCTCGTGATGCTGCTCGTCTTCACCATCACGATGATCGTGGTGTACTGCTGCACCGGGGGAGTCCCCGATACCCTCGTCACCTGCGTATTCGCAGCCATGACGGGCGAGTGCGGCTTCATGGCGATCATCAAGAGCATGAAGGTGAAGCACGAGGAAAACCCGAAAGAGCGTCAGCAGGAGGAACCCGACAGCGCCGAGGAGGATGCGGGCGGTTCCGGCTGACAGGAAGGAGGAACCATGAACTACACGAACAGCCCGCTGGTGGAGTACACCAAGCTCAGTCCCAACAACTCCGGGCAGCGGCAGAAGCCCATCGACATTATAACCCCGCACTGCGTCGTCGGTCAGTGTACCATCGAGGCGCTGGGGAACCTGTTCGCTCAGAGCAGCAGGCAGGCGAGCTGCAACTACGGCATCGACAAGGACGGGCGCGTCGGCCTGATTGTCGAGGAGAAGAACCGTTCGTGGTGCAGCTCCAGCAGCAGCAACGACAACAGGGCCGTCACCATCGAGTGCGCCAGCGACGCGACCGCGCCGTGGGCGTTCCGGGATGTGGTCTACCAGAAGCTCATTACCCTGTGCGCCGACATCTGCAAGCGCAACGGGAAGAAGAAGCTGCTCTGGCTGGGTGACAAGGAGACCACCCTCAAGTACACCCCGGCAGCCGATGAAATGCTGCTCACCGTCCACCGCTGGTATGCGAACAAGAGTTGCCCCGGCGACTGGATGTACGCCCGTATGGGCGACCTCGCCGCGAAGGTGACGGCGCAGCTCGGCGGCAGCACCGCCCCGGTCAACCCCGTCCCGGAGCTGTACCGGGTTCGGAAGACTTGGGCCGACGCAGCGACGCAGAAGGGGGCCTATAAAGTCCTCTCCAATGCCAAGAAGTGCGCCGACAGCAACCCCGGCTACTCCGTGTTCGATGCGACGGGCAAGGTGGTCTACACCCCGGCCCACGCCATGGAGCCGTACAAGGTTCAGGTCAGCATCCCCGACCTGAACATCCGCACCGGCCCCGGCACGAACTACCAGAAGACCGGGAAGTACACCGGCAAGGGTGTATTCACCATCATCGAGGAGGCCGCAGGCAAGGGCAGCACGAAGGGCTGGGGCCGCTTGAAATCCGGTGGAGGCTGGATTTCCCTCGACTACTGCAAGAAGGTATGATGATAGTCCGCTTCGTGTTAGCCCTGCTCATTGCCGTCCTCGTCGCAGCGTTCTTCGGCGCGGTCTTGGCAGTATGCACGGAGCCGGACGACGAGCTGTGCGACGGGAAGTGCGATCAGTGCCCCTTCCCGCCGTGCTCCCCGGAGGAACGAGAGAGGAGAATGAAGCACGATGAACCTCGGTGAGCTTTTGACCCGCCTGCTCATGGCGGTCATCACGGCCTGCATCCCGATACTGACCGGCTATGCCGTGAGCTACGTCCGGCAGAAGGCGGCGGTAGCGGCAGAGAAGGCCGAGAGCGAAATGGTCAGGGAGTACATCAACCGCATCACCGATGCGGTACTCCGGGCCGTTACCTTTGTGAACCAGACCTATGTTGATAGCTTGAAGGCGTCCGGCGAGTTCACGAAGGAGGCGCAGGCCGAAGCACTCGGCAAGGCGCTCGACGCAGCCATCACCATCCTCGGCCCGGAGGTCATGGAGTGGCTGGAACAGGCCCACGAAGACGTGGGCGCATATCTCGGCATATTGATCGAGGCGGCGGTAAAGGACAAGAAGACCTCCTGACAGGACGCGGCCCCGTGACGTATGAACCCCGTGGTAAGGACAGAAATGCCCCTGCCACGGGGCTTTTTTATTTGCCACGCGCTGGAGGCGCAGAAATGGCCTCTGCTGGCGTTTCTTCTTTTGATAGGAATTGTCACGGGCGAGCGCGTAGAAACGCGCCCTGCGCCCGCAGGAAGGCCCTGTGTGCCGTTTCACGCCCCGCGCCCGGAAAACTCATAATCTTGAGCTAATCTGCCACGCTTCTGGCGGCGGCTGCAAAAATAATTGAATAATTTTTTAATTACCCTATTGACATTTGCTGCTGCGTCCCTATAATTAGGCTCGTAAGGGGCAGACAGCCCGCCACAAAAACGGACGATATGAATGGAGGACGCGACCATGACGACGAAGGAACAGGAAAGAAAAGCTCTTGCTCAGATCAAGAAGATCATCGAGGGGCTTGGAGAGGATAGCTACATCGGGACGGCCTTCGAGGGATGCTTCGAGATCGCCGCCGAGAACATCGAGAACGACTGGGCCTGCTCCATGAAGCAGCGGGCCGAGAGCGCCGAGAAGGAGGGCTACAAGCTGGATTTGGAAAACCGCGACCTCCGGCTGGCGATCAAGAAGGCAAAGGAAGACGCATCCAAGGAGATCACCGCCCTGCAGCTCCGCATCGAGGAGCTTGAGAAGAAGACCATCAGCGCGGACGACCTCACCGACTGTCGCCAGCTCGTTGACAACGAGGCCTACGAAGCGGAGAAGGAAATGAAGGCTGCTGCTCACGAGATCGTGACCTTCGCGGAGGAGCCGGACGGCTCGAACTTCCAGCAGGCGGTCAAGACGAACCGGGCGGCTGCGAGCAGGTGGAACTACCTGCTGGGCCTCAAGGGAAGGATTGATAAGGCACTCGGAGCCGGGGCTTGACCCCGGCCCCACGGCCCACAACTTCATAAGGAGGTCACCACCATGACCATTCACGACGTTTCCGCGCAGCTCCACCGCCTGTCCGTCGCCGGTTACTTCAACGGCGAGAAGTTCTCCCAGCGCAGGCTGGAGACCTTCATCCGCGACAGCTTCCGTCCCGGCGTCCACCTCAAGGCGGGCAACCGGCTTGTGATGGAGATCGCCCTCCCTGACGGGCGGTGGTACTTCACCATCAATCGCTTCTCCCCGGAGCCGGACGGCTTCGACTACACCATCCCGGATGACCGGGAGCAGGAGGCCCGCATCAAGGCCCTCCTGCAATAAGAACACCATACCCGGCCCTCCGGGGCCGGGGGAACACAAAAACGGAGGTATGAAAATGGAATGGGTCTACAACGACGGAGGTCGCGCCGAGGCGGGCTTCAAAGGGACGACCGGCGACTGCGTATGCAGGGCAATAGCCATAGCGACGGAGCGGCCCTACCGGGAGGTCTACGACCTTATCAACGAGTTCGCCAAGGGCGAGCGCACCGGCAAGCGGAAGAAGGGCAAGAGCAGCGCCCGGACAGGCGTCTACCCGGCGACCATCCGCAAGGTCATGGAGTATCTTGGCTGGGTCTGGCACCCGACCATGCAGATCGGGCAGGGCTGCAAGGTTCACCTCTGCGCCGAGGAGCTGCCGAAGGGCAGGCTGGTGGTCAGCGTTTCGAGGCACGAGACGGCGGTCATCGACGGAGTGCTGCATGACATCTACGACTGCACCCGCGAGGGAACCCGCTGCGTCTATGGGTACTACATGAAGGGAGGCGCAGGGGCATGAGGCTGGACAGGACGCTTGCGAGGGAGATCAAGGCCCTCAACGGGGACGGCTCCCGCGAGGCCCGCTTCGAGACTCTGCGGAAGGTCAGGGCGGCAAAGGCCGCCCTCTCCACTCCGAAGGTACGGGACGAGTTCGGTGCCTGCCTGCGGGAACACGGGAGGGCCGTCACGGCCCTCTGCGTGGCCTCCACGCTATACACCCGGAGCGAGCGCATCGACCGATGGGGGCTGCGCTGGGCGCTGGCGGTGCTGGAGCTTTGGACGAACAGGGCAGCTTCGTTCACCGACGTGGCCTACATCTGCGATCAGCTCCACCCGACGCGCATCTGCGAGTACGCCGAGAGCTTCATCAGACTGACGACGGAGGAGGGGGAACCGTGATAGACCTACACATGAGACAGTTCAACGGCATCACCTTCGGCATGAGCGTCGAGGCTACGAACCCGGCATTTCGCCGGATGAAGCGGAACGCCTACACCGGCAAGGTCACGCCTCGCGGCTGGGCGCGGGAGAAGACCGTCCGTTGCGTCCGGGCCTCCGATGTCGCCGCAGCCATGGGGGAAGCTGGCTGGCTCGTCCGGGAGCGGCACATGGAGACCGTGAGCTGGGGAGAAGACGGCGAGGAACACTACATCATCTATGAGGATGCGCAGCCATGAGCGCGACCGAGAAGAACATGGAGCTTCTGCGGAAGCTCAAGGCCCTCGCGGAGCAGGGCGTCGGCGGGGAGCAGGAGAACGCGCAGCGCCTCCTCTCCCGCCTCATGAAGAAGTACGGCGTCGAGGACACTGACCTCTCCGATGACATCCCGGAGGAGCATGGCTTCACCTACCACAACCCACAGGAGAGGGCGCTGCTGCATCAGCTTTTCGATAAGATCGTCACCGGGAGGGAGATTTACCGCTACGTCCGCGGAGAAGGCTCAAAGACGAAGCTGTTCGTCGCCTGCACCAAGGCCGAGGCCGTCCAGCTCGAAGTGGAGTATGAGTTCTACCGGGAGCTGTGGAGAGAGGAAGCGGACTGGCTGTTCCGGGCCTTCATCCAAAAGCACCGCATCTTCGACACCAAACCGGGCCACAGCACGTCCGAGATCAGCGACGAAGACCTCATGCGCCTGTCAATGATGATGGCGGGTCTCAAGGATGCGACACCGCTGGCAATGATAACGGAAGGGGGAGACTGACGTGGCGAAGTTCTACCACGCAACGACGGCGGCGAGCATGACCGCCATCAGGAAGGAGGGGGTACTCCGGGCCGGTTCCTTCGGAGAGGTGTTCCTCTGCCGGGAGCCGCTGGACGCCTGCAAGTTCCTCGTGATAAGAGGCCTCCGCAGCATGGAGGTCATCGAGGTGGAGCTGGACGAGTCCGAGGTGATGGAGTCCTTCGACCATAACGAGAGCTTCTTCGGCTGCAAGGCATACATCCACCTCGGAGACATCAACCTGCGCGGCGGCGAGCGCATCACGCAGTACGACTTCGACTTCAAGAAGGAGGCGTGAGGATGGCATACCAGAGGAAGACCCGCGACCGCTGGGACATCGAGACGAATTGGGGCTACGGCGACGGCTGGGAGGTCGAGTGCAGCGAGTACACCCGGACGGAGGCCCGGAAGCAACTCAAGGCATACATCGAGAACTGCGGCGGCAGGTGCGAAATCCGCATGACAAAGCACCGGGAACCGATACCGGCCCCGGCGACGTAAAAGAGAACCCCGGAGAGCTTCACCGCCCTCCGGGGATGCTTTATGCGAGCTTTACAGCCGTTCCTATGGCGAACATCGTCATGGCCTCCGGGAAGACCTTGAGGCCCACCACCGCGTCCGCACCAAGCTCGGAGGCGGCAGCCGTGATTTCTCCAACCATCGTCTCGACCGTCTGCGCGGCGACACGCTGGCCCGCCTTCCCGATGCCCGCTTTCGCGTTCACCGTCCGGCTGGTAACGAGGCCGAGGTAAGAGGAGATTTCCCGGCCCTGAATGATGTCTGTGGTGGTAATCAGCATAGCATCAGCTCCATTCCTTATGATGCTCCAAGTATAACCCGGAGGAAGCAAGCCGTCAATCTGAAACCCAAAAAACCGAGTGGGTTATTTCGCTACCCACGGAACCCAATGGGGAGTGATAATGATAATGATAATGATAATGAGAATGGAAATGAGAATGGTATATCCTTCTCTTTCCGCTACCCTGCGGGCAGCGGCACAGGCCCGACCTCAATTCTTTTGAAATTATTTTTAATTACCCTATTGACATTTGAAAATCGCTTCCCTATAATTCGGGGTGTAAGGACAAAACCGAGGCACAAAAACGGGAGGTACGACATGAATACATACGCTATCCACGAGGGCAACATGGAGCGGCTGACGAAAAAGCTCGCCCGCATCCAGAACAAGTGCCGGAAGTACGGCTGCGACTTCCACTTCGCCGAGGTCGGTGAGGAGTACAGGGAACTCAAGACCGAGCAGGGCGAGACATACACCGTCCGCTACGTTCTGATTGAGGCCGAAGGCGTCGCCGAGATCAATGGCTGGAAGTTCGTCGCCTCCGTCGAGCATACCGAGAAGGGCAACATCATCCGGCAGGCCTGCGACATCGAGGTGCCGAGCCGGTACTATACCGGGAAGCCGGTCTGCGAGCATTGCAACAGCAACCGGGCGCGGAAGGACACCTACATCGTCATGAACGAGGAAACGGGCGAGTTCAAGCAGGTGGGCCGCAACTGTCTCGCCGACTATACCCACGGCATGAGCGCCGAAGGCGTCGCGCAGTACGTCGCCGCGTTCGACGAGATCATCTGCGGCGAGGCCCCCGACCCCGGATGCGATCACACCCGGTACATCAGGACGGTGGAGTTCCTGCAGTACGTCGCCGAGACCATCCGGCACTTCGGGTACGTCAGGAACATCAGCGGCGAGCGCAGCACCGCAGACCGGGCGAGCGACTACTTCGGCGTTGACCACGGCTGGTTCACCGGCTGGTGGGGCAGGGAGATCATCAAGGACTACCGCGAGGAAATGGAGCGGTGCGGGTTCAACGCTGAGTCCACGGAGGCCGTCGAGGAGACCCGGAAGGCGCTGGAGTGGCTGGAGGGGCAGGACGAGGACAACACCTACATCCACAACCTCAAGACCGCCTGCGCCAATGAGTGGCTTTCCGGCAGGAACCTCGGCATTCTGGCGAGCCTGTTCCCGACCTACGACCGGGAGCTGGAGTACCAGAACCAGAAGCGGCGCGAGGCCGAGCAGGGCAAGCTCAGTCAGTACGTCGGGAAGATCGGAGACCGCGTGGAGGTCAAGGTCGGCTCCGTGAAGCTCATCACCTCTTGGGAGACGATGTACGGGACGACCTTCATCTGGAAGATTACCGACGAGGCCGGGAACGTCTTCACTTGGAAGACCGGCAACGGCATCCCGGAGGACTGCACCAGCATCAAGGGGACGGTCAAGGAACACACCGAGTACCGTGGAGTGAAGCAGACCGAGCTGACTCGCTGCAAGTGTGCAGCTTGAAGGAAAGACGACCGGGCCGGAGAAATCCGGCCCGGAGGGAAACACAGAAACGGAGGTAAATCATGAACGTCCCGAAGTACGCACAGCAGATGATGGAGCGAGCCACCTTCGACCGGCTCTATCATAACCCCAAGAGCGAACCCGGCTATACCATCTGGATTGAGAAGGAGACCCCGTACACCTACGCGAACACGCTCTACGAGGAGTGCGAGCGGCTAGTGAAGTGGGCGCGGCGCAACTTCGCCGAGGCCGAAATCCTTGAGTGCCCGACCATCACGCGGCATAACCGGCAGCGGGCGCTGGTCACGATCACCGACCCGGTGATGAAGCATCTGGAGCGGTACATCCCGGAGACGAAAGCGAGGTGGCAGTCGTGAGCGCAGCCCTCAGTCGGTGGTATCACGCCACGGTGAAGGACGGGTGGCGGTACAGGCCGGTGTCGTACCGCTCCACCTCCCGGAAGGGAAGCAAGGCCCACATGAGCGACCTTGAGACGGCATACAGGAAGCTCTACAAGGAGCCGATGCCGCAGAAGGCGCAGGTCATCAGCATCGTCGCAACATGAAGGAGGAGATCGGAATGTTCAGGTATTACAGCACACAGCGCCCGGTCGGGCCGGGGAGCTTCCCCCGGAAGGACGGCTGCATTGTTCACAACTTCGACAACCGGCAGGAGGTGCCGGAGGCTGGCTGCGAGGCGTGGGGGTATATAGATTACCCTGAACCGCTCACGGAGCGCGAGGCGGCGTCCTACGAGCTGCTTGACGGGCGGCTCAAGACGTGGTACGGGGTGGTCACCACCTTCGACGACCACGGGAGGGTGACGGCGGCGCTGGTGGACGTGAAGCAGGCCGTCGTGCAGCCGGAGAACACCTCGGCCTCCAGCCGGAGGAAGGACATATACATCGACTGGTACGCTACCAGAGAGGAAGCGGAGGAGGCCGTCGAGGAGGCGCGGAGGGTATAAAAATAACCCCAAAAAAATCTTGGGATTTTTTAATATACCTATTGACATACGCGCATGACTTCCCTATAATCATAATTGCCGGGAGGGAAACCGACCGAGTAACGACGAAAGGCAGGCGCTACATGGAGGAAGAAATGACGGTTGTTGAAATGCAGCGGTTCCTCGACGAGGAAGCCCGAAACGGAACCCCGGAGCTTGAAGCCTACCAGAAGTTGATGCGCATCCTCGGCGTTCACTTCTACCCCGCAACAGAGGATAAGGAAAAGGGTTCGCCCCAGCCGACCAAAGCGTAGCGAACCCTTAGGGTGACACGAAGGGCAGGAAGCCTGCCTCCTGTCCTTCTCACTCTAACATAGCGGCAGGCCAATGTCAAGAGGAGGAGCTATTCATGAAGTTCGAGAGCATCAACAAGCGGTACACCGAGAAGGTCGCCGAGTATCTGGCACAGGGCTGGTACATCAACTCCGCGAGCATGGCGGGGCATCAGGGCGAGATCAGCAAGATCGACCTCACCAACGGCACCGACATCATCCGCATCATGCTGGACAGCGGAACCGTCCGCACGACCGAGAACGGTCACTACTACTACCTTGAGCGCGTGGCCCTTGTTGTGGGCCTTTCCCAGCCGGAGAACCGGGTACGCCCGAACTCCAGCAGCAACTTCGACACCATCTGGAACGAGCGGCTGGACATCCTCTACTGCGAGGAGTTCTACGAGATCGGCAGAGGCCGGTATGAGAAGTGGTACGGCACGAGGGAGGAGGCCAAGGCCCAGCAGGATATGCAGCGCGAGCGGATGTACCGCAGCGCGGTCAACTCCCGCGAGGACGTAACCGAGAACCCCAAGATTGCGGCGGTCATCCTCCGGGCGGTGCGCCGGGAGAAGGGCATGAAGACCGTCACGGCGAAGGAGATCGAGCGCATCACCCGCAGGCACACCGAGAGCGGCCTCCGCTACGAGGTCAGGGTGCGGGGCAAGGACGTCACCATCAGGAGCGGAGGTGCCACATGGGCAAGCCGGTGAAGCAGATCGAGCAGGCGTTCATCGACGCGCTGGAGGCGCGGGATTGGGCGGTCAGCAGCTACACCGACGACGGGCGTGTGGAGCTGGAATGGTACTCTCCGGCAGGCGAGGACTTCTGCATCTGCGTGGCGGTCGATAACTTCCCGGAGGCGGTCGCCGAGTACGCTGCCGACTTCGACATCGACGAGCATATCGCCATGTGGATAGAGGCCAAGAGGAACGGCACCAGCGGTGTCCCCTCCACGCGGGAGCTGGTGCATGACGCCGAGGACATCGACAAGGAGCTGCAGGAGCTGGCGGCGGCGCTGGCAGAAGCGGAGGCGCGGAATGGATGAACAGATGAACGTGCTGACCCCGGATGACTTCACCTTCACCGGCCTCCAGATCGGCGACCTCGTGAGCGAGGCCGTGGTGGAAGACCTGATGAACATGATGCCACCGGCCTGTATGAGAAGCGACTGCTCGCAGCTCGGCGAGCCGCACAGCCACCGGGAAGACCCGGAGACGGGGAAGTACCGGGCAACATACGCCACCTTCAAGCGGGTGCGCGGGAGCTGGCCTGACGGGATATGGGCCTACTGCGGCAACTGCTTCCGGGGCGAGAACGTGGAGCGCGGGAAAGACCCGCCGTATGTGAGAGGGGTGTGACGTGGGAAGGATGCCGAAATGGTGCCGCAGGGCCTCCTGCTGGCGCAGGCTGCCTTCTCCAGCCCTTGCAGGTAAGAATACCAGCCGGAGAGCGCGGCCTCCCTGAACCCCTCTCTCGTGGCGAGAGAACCATAACAGAGCAAAAAGGAGATCATCATGGTTAAGAAGCAGAGCATCACCGACTTCATCAAGGACTACATGGAGCGGCACAACATCAGCCTCCGGGCGGTCGCCGAGAAGATGGGCGTCAGCTATCAAAACGTCTGGCTCATTCTCAACGAGCGCACCGAGGTTCCCGGTAAGGGCAAGGCGGGGAGACGCGACCCGAACTACCTGACCGTGAAGCGGCTGATGGACGCGCTGGGCCTTGAGCTGGAGATCACCCGCTGCACCCCGATGAACCCGCAGGAGGTTCTGCGCCTCGCGGAGCATGAAAACATCGGGTTCAGCACCCTCCAGAGAGTGCTGGAGGCGGGCGGCTTCCACTTGGCAGTCAAAGAGAAGCGATAAAGGGCGAGGAAGCCCAAACACAAAAACGGAGGTATGATATGGACATCGAGAAGAACAGCGGCATGACCATCGAGCAGTTTGAGGCCTGCGCGAAGGAGCTGGTGCCGGTGCTGGAGAAAGCGCAGGAGATCATGAGCCGACACGCCTGCGGGAAGTATCTGCGCATGACCGTCAGCAGGGACTATATGTGCGCCGAGGGCGACGCGCTGGGCGGCTGGACGCTTATGCAGTGCAGCGACGGCGGCTGGTGCATCAGGTACGAGTTCAGCACCGTACTGACCCTCGCTGGGGAGGAGGTGCAGGGCCATGCCTGAGAGAGTGTACTACCCCATCAACGAGGCGCTGGCGAAGCAAGCCAAGGAAATGATGTCGCACGACGACTACCGGCCCGGAAGCAAGACCGCGAGCTACCGCTCGGCGGTGGACGCAGCCTACGACCTCGCTGAGAAGATCGCGCGGGATAGGCCGAAGGAAGCGGAGCGGGCGTGGCATATCGCCACGGCGTATGCGCGGCGCATGGCAGCGAACATGAACGACGAGCTGCGCATCGGCTGTATGTGTCCGTCCGTGCTGGTCTCCGGGGCCGGGAACTTCCCGGTCAAGAAGAAGGAGAAGCAGGTCGCCGCGTGGGAGCGGAACGCGCAGGAGTATCGGGAGATACAGGGCTACCTCGATAAGCTGCACGGCATCTACGTCGGGCGCTCCATCATCCGCAGCGACGACGAGGACGCCATCATCCGGCTGGAGGAAAAGCTCGCCGCGCTGGAGGAGCTGCAGGCCCACATGAAGGAGGTCAACGCCTACTTCCGCAAGCACAAGACCCTCGTGGGCTGCCCGGAGCTGACCGAGAGCGAGCGCGAGGAGGTCGAGGCAGACATGGCGAGGGGCTTCAATCACGACGTACCATTCCCCGGCTGGGCGCTGTCGAACAATAACCAGACCATCCACAACACCCGCGAGCGGCTGGAGAGCTTGAGGACGGCAAAGAGCCGGATGACCTACGAGACCGATTATTCCGAGTACGGCTTCACCTACGAGGAGAACGTGGAGGATATGCGCTTCCGCTTTTTCTTCGACGGGAAGCCGGACGACGAGACCCGCGACCTGCTCAAGAGCCACGCCTTCAAGTGGTCGCCGAAGAACGGCTGCTGGCAGCGCCAGATCACCGACAACGCTCGCCGCGCCGTAGACACAATCATTGAGAAGCTGACGAGGCCGCAGGCCGCGACAGAGTAAAGGAGGCACAGATGAATAAGCATATCTGCATGGGCCGCCTGACCCGCGACCCGGAGCTGCGGTACACGCAGACAAGCACGAGGCCGGTGGCGAGGTTCCGGCTCGCCGTTGACCGGCGCGTGAAGAAGGAGGGGCAGCCGACCGCCGATTTCTTTAACTTCGTCTGCTTCGATAAGCAGGCCGAGTTCGTGGAGAAGTACCTCCGCAAAGGAACGAAGGTGCTGGTCGAGAGCAGGCCGCAGAACAACGAGTACACCAAGGAGGACGGGACGCAGGTCTTCGGCATCGAGTTCTATGTGGAGAGCATCGAGTTCGCCGAGAGCAGGGCTGCGACCGACGAGCAGCAGCCCCCGGCAGCAGGAACACCCGCGCCCGCGCCCGCGAGGGCAGGAAAGAGCGCCGGAGACGGGTTCACGCCCTACACCACCCCGGACGAGGATTTGCCCTTCTGACCTTGCCATACTCCGCTTTTCGTGGTAAGATGGCGTTGTTTACAAAAGGAAGATTTCGGTCACAACCGTTAAAGGTTGGGGATGCTATGTTCATCTATTGACACCGTTTTCTTGCAAACGTAAACAACCGAATATCTGACCCACAGAGGAACGCGAAAGCGGAGTAGTCATAACGGCTACTCCGCTTTTTTCGTACCATTTTCGTGACGCCACGAAAAAGGTCAGGCCCGCCAGAGGAAGGAATGGGTCAGACCGTTCTTGAATACCAGCCGGGAGACGCGACCATCGGAGAGGTAGATGGAGTCCACGATGCTCTGGATGAACTCTTTCAGCACCTCCGGCGACGTGTTCGAGGCGAGGCCCCGGTAGTAGACGTACTCCTTGTCCTTGAGCTTGGAGACGATCAGCAGGTGGGAGGCCTGCCGAATGAAGTCCTCGTCTGAGAGGGTGCCGGTCTCGCTGCGGCTGATAAGGCCGAGCCGGTTCCCCACCTCGTCGATGCGGGCGGTGATTTCCTTCTTGCGGATGATGAAGTCCTTTTCAGACATGGCCCGGTCGGAGTACAGGTAAAGCTCCTGCAGGCGCTTGAGAGCGCGTTCCTGCTTCTCCTTCTCCCGGCGCAGGGCCTCTACCTCAGGGGAGACGGCGGCGCGGTTCTTTGGCTTCTTCGTGGCGAAAGAGAAGGAGCCGTCAGAGCCGTACCGGGACAGCAGGTTATACAGCTCGTTCAGACCGTCCTGCTCGATACGCTCCACCTCGGCGAAGGTGGAGCCGCGCAGGAGGCGGTGCTCAAGCTCCTCCGGGGAGCCGACGCCAGAGAACGACCGCTTGGCATTGATGATGTTCAGGATGTAGTTGACGACGAACTCCCCGACAACGATGTCGGAAACAGTGGCATTGTCGCACTCCGAGGTCTTCCGGCGCTTCGGGCAGAGGTAGTTGGCAGACCGATACCCGTCCGCGTGGAGCTTCCCCGGCGCGGCGCTCATGCGGGAGCCGCACTTCCCACAGTAGCAGATGCCGCCGAAGACGTAGACCATGTTCGTGCTTTTTGCCTTCCCGACCGCATTGAAGGAGCGGGCGTTGGTGTCGCGTATCTCGTTCATACGGGTATGCTCCTCCAGCGTGAAGATGGCGGGGTGGTGGTCATAGACGAGTACCCACTCGTCCTCCGGGTTCAGCACCCGGCGCTCCGTCCCCTTGTGCTTATTGTAGCGGTACACCCCGGCGTAGAAGGGCGACTGCGCGATAATCCAGACGGCGGTGGGCGACCACTCGGCACCGGCGCGGGTGACGAAGCCGCGCTCGTTCAGGAGCCGGGAGGTGTGGACGAGGGAGCGGTACTTGAGGTAGTCGTCCTTCAAAATGCGGCAGACAGCCGCCTCGTCCTCCCGGATGGAGAAGGTTGAGGTCTCCGGGTCGTAGTCATACCCGAAGGGAACCCGCCCGCCGTTCCATTGGCCCTGCGAGGCGCGGGAGATCATCGTCGCGGTCACGCGCTCGGAGGTCATGTTACGCTCCAGCTCCGCGAAGACGAGGATGATTTTCAGCATTGCCTCGCCCATAGCGGTCGAGGTGTCGAACTGCTCGTTCTTGGAGACGAAGGTGACACGGAGGGATTGCAGCTCCCGGTACATCTGCGAGAAGTCCAGCAGGTTCCGGCTGATGCGGTCTATCTTCCAGACCAAGACATGAGAAAACTCGCCCTGCCGGACACGAGCCATCATGTCCTGAAAGGCGGGGCGGTCAGTATTCTTCCCGGAGTACCCGGCATCCTCGAATATCTCGTAGTCCGGGATGCCGAGTATCAGCTCCGAGTACGCTATGAGGTCTTTGCGCTGCATCGGCAGCGAGTCCTTATCCGCTTGGTAGGTGGTGGAGACCCGGATGTAGATCGCTGTCTTGCGCCTGCCGCCGTCAGAAGGTAACGACCGGCGCATACTTGTTCAGGACAGCCCACACCACCTTGCGGTCGTCCACGCTCGCCACCTGATAGCAGGCGAGAAGGCGCTGCAGCTCCAGCACATCCTCGTCCTCGTCAGGGCGCAGCCGGTTCAATTCTTCGATGATACTCGCCTCATTTGCCATCGTGGTTCCCCCTCCGTTTCCGTTCCCACATGAAGTATTCAAAGGAGATTATGCGTCTCTCTTGTCGATATATTTTTCCGGCCTCGCCTCGTGGGTACTCAGGAAGGCATAGCAGACCTCCTGCTTCTCGAAGGGGATGCGGGAGAGCAGGTCGAGCCACTTCTCCTCGTCAGAGGTCAGCACGACGGCCTTCGCTTCGTCGCCGAAGACAAGCTCGTCAAGGGAAATGTCAAGGTGCTTTGCGAGGTCGATCACCAGATCGAGCCGGGGGAAGTTCCCGGCCTTCCAAGAGCCGGTGTTCCCTTCGGCCCGCCCGATGGAGCGGAGGGCGTTGGTGATGGTGGTACCGCGCTTCTTGCAGGCGCGTTTGAAGTTCGTGTAGAGATCGAGTTCAGCCATAGAAATCACTCCGTTTCTGTGTCGTTTTCAGGGGCGCATGAGTTGCAGAAGAAAAAATCTGCAAAAAAACTCATAATTTTTTAATTTTCCTATTGAAAAACTCAAAAGACCGAGCTATAATTGAGGTACAATTTCAAAAACGTGAGTTTTTTGAAACTACGGCCCCCATCATCATAGCACACATAAAACCAAAAGTAAAGAAAGGAGGGCAGCCATGAAGCGAGATATTCCGCGCTGGTGCAAGGAGGCCAAGGTCGCCATGGTCTGGAAGAACCTTGACTACGAGGACGTGGCGAAGGCGACCGGGTACACCCGCCAGCACGTCTCGGCGGTAGTCAACGGGCGAGCGGTAAGCGAACCGGCGATCAAGAGGATTTCCGACTTCCTCGGCATCAGCGACGACTACAAGCGGCCCGCCTGACTGAGACCATCATACATCACGAAGACGGGAAACGGAATGGAGATCGGGTGCAGGTTATGGCAGAGAGTATTTACTTTCAGTGCAGGAAAGCAGCGGCAGAACACAACGAGAAGCTGAAAAGCAGGCCGGGAGCCGCCGAGCTGCTGGGCGTTTCGGAGTCCTCCCTCGCTCATTACGAGCTGGGTGTGACGAAGACGGTGCCGGTGGACGTGGTGGTGATGATGGCAGAGCTTTACGGAGCGCCGGAACTCAAGAACCTGTACTGCAAGAACGAGTGTCCCATCGGGCGGGATTGCCCGGTAGCGACGCGGGAGGTCAGCATCGAGGAGGCGACCGTGCATCTGCTCGGCGGGATGCAGCACGAGGCCATGCAGGACGCGGCGAAGACCCTGCTGCGTATCGCCGCAGACGGGGTACTCACCCCGGAGGAGGCGGCAGAGCTGGAGCCGATGCAGGCGGCGCTGGACATCGTTTGCAAGGCCGTATCTGAACTCAAAATCCTTGTGGAGAAGACACGAAAACGGAAAGGAGAACGCCATGGAGCTGATTGACAGGCTCAAGGAGATCATGAGCCGGGACTTCGGCATCAACTCGGACGCGGAGTTGATAAAGGCCGTGGAGGAAGCGGAGGAGCTGGACATAGGCATCTTCGTGATGCCGCTGACGGAGGTGCATTATGAGAGAGCAGTTTAAGCGGAGAGCGGGCATCGTGGGCGTGGCGCTGTTCGTGCTGGTGGCGAGCGTGGCGCTGGCAGCCACAACCAGCACGGAAGCGAACAACGACGCGGGCAGCGGGTCCGAGACGACCTTCACGCCCCTCGCGGCACAGATCGAGATCGACCGGGCGCGGGAGGAAGACCGCGCACAGCGGCGGGCCGAGGACGATGCGCTCATGCAGGCCATAGAGGACAGCCGGAGGCAGCACGAGGAGGAACAGCGAGCCGCGTTTCTGGCATACATGGAAGCCGAGCTTTACGCGCCCGACGAGGCGCAGGCTGCCCCGGAGCCGGAGGAGGAGTTCTGGAACAACCCGGACAGCCTGATAAAGAGCCGGGACTGGAGCGCCGAGGAAGACACAATCCTGCTCCAGATCGCCATGGCAGAGGCCGAGGGCGAGGGTGTCGAGGGCAAGGCGCTGGTGATGTGCGTGGTACTGAACCGCGTATGGAGCGCCGGGTTCCCAAACAGCATCGAGGCGGTCGTGTTCCAGAAAAATCAGTTCTCCCCGGTCGCGCCGGGAGGCCGGTACTACACCGTCACCCCGGATGCCGAGTGCTACGAGGCGCTGGACATGATAAAGCGCGGCTGGGACGAGAGCGAAGGCGCGACGTTCTTCGAGGCCTACTACAACAGCAGCACGTGGCACAGGGACAACCTGCAGCGCCTGTTCCAGTACGGCAATCACATCTTCTACAAGGTGCCGTAAGGAGGGGAGAAGACAGTGAGGTACATAGAGCGGTTCATCCTTCACTATTGGTTTCCCTTGACGCTGGGGATGTTCATCACGGCGGCGCTGGTGCTGGTGATGCTCCCCATCCGGGGCCGGTTCGCCATCGGTGGCGAATGGATGTTCACCCCGGTTCTGCTCGCGGCGCATATGCTCCTGCGAGACCACTACAAGAGGAAACGGAGGCGGGAACGTGCCATACGCAGACATACGAGCCACGCTTGAGGACGAGGGCTACCGCCTCGCAGACGGCGAGTACATGGAGCTGGTCGCATACGCCAGAAGGAAAGCGGCCTGCTCCGGCAAAGACGAGAGCTATATCCCCCTGCTGCTGCCGGACGTGATAAAGGAACACTTCTTCCGCATCACCTTCAACGCGATCTCGGCGCTCCGGGCGGGTGAGCAATACATTCCGACTTAAGGAGGAACACAAAAATGGCAGGCAAGACCAACAACTACCCCGCGACGAGGCAGCAGACGCAGCAGCCTCAGACCCCGGCCCCGCAGCAGAAGAAGACGACCAACCTCGCCGACATCAAGAGCATCCTCAAGATGGACACAATGAAGGCCCGTTTTCAGGAAATCCTCGGTCAGAAGGCCCCGCAGTTCATGGCGAGCATCATCAACGCGGTCAGCACCACCCCGGAGCTGCAGGAGTGCGACGCGGGCAGCATCATCCAGTCCGCGCTGATCGCGGCGACCTACGACCTCCCCATCGACTCCAACCTCGGCTTCTCGGCTATTGTGCCGTACAAGAAGAAGGGCGTCCCGCTGGCGCAGTTCCAGATGATGTACAAGGGGTACATCCAGCTCGCCATTCGCTCCGGCGAGTATGCGGATATGAACGTCGCGGAGGTCTACGCGGACGAGCTGACCGGCTACAACCCCATCACCGGCGAGGTCATGTTCACGGACGACTTCTCCAAGACCACGATGCGGGCGCAGGGAGACCCCAGCAACATCGTCGGGTACTATGCGTGGTTCCGTCTGACCAAGGGCTTCGCCCACGCGCTGTATATGACCCGGCAGGACGTGGACAACCACGCCCGGAAGTATTCGAAGGCGTACCAGTGGGATCTCTCGAAGGGCTGGACGAGCAGCCGGTGGAGTCAGGACTTCGACGCCATGGCGAAGAAGACCGCCATCAAGCTCCTCCTATCCAAGTGGGGCATCTTGAGCATTGATATGCAGCGGGCAATCGCCGACGATCAGAAGGTCTACGACGCGGACGGGAACGGCCTGTACGCGGACAACCCGGACAAGCAGGAGCCGGAGCCGGTCGTGGACGTTTTCGCGGAGCCGCCTGCCGCGCTCCCGGAGGAGACCGGCGAGGCTCCGGCGCAGGCGCAGGAGCCGCCTGCCGAGGAAGGGCAGCAGGGCATCGACTGGGACGAGGCCGGAGACGGCAAGCTCCCGTGGGACTAAGCCGAGAGGGAGGACACAAAAATGGCAGAGGAACTGACCGTAATCGTCCAGCAGGAACCGGGCGTCGTCCGCTGGAACTTCGATGACCTCAAGAACGCGCTCGCGGCCCGGATGCAAGAGTATGAAGGGCTGGTTTACACCGACGACACCGTGCAGGCAGCCAAGGCCGACGTCGCAATGCTGCGGAAGCTCCGCAAGACCGTGGAAGACCGGCGCAAGGAGATCAAGACCAAGTGCCTCGAACCCTACGCCATCATCGAGGCGCAGGCCAAGGAGCTGACCGACCTCATTGACCGGCCCATCGGCGTCATCGACGCGCAGGTGAAGACCTACGAGACCGCCCGCCGTCAGGCTGTGAAGAACGAGATCGTCTCCTATATGAAGCAGCGATTCGCCGAGCTGCCGGACGGCATCGGGAAGAAGCTGCAATTCAAGATTTACGACGAGCGGTGGGAGAACGCCACCGCCAAGAAGCGGGAGTGGCAGGAGGCCGTGGACGCGGCGCTGGAGGCCACCAAGGGCGACCTCGCCATCCTCGACGACGTGGAGGAGGAGTTCAGGGAGAAGGCCCTGTCCGTTTACAGCGTGAACCTGACGCTCTCCGAGGCCATGGCGAAAGTCTCTGAGCTGCGGAAGCAGAAGGAGGAAATCTTGGAGCGCGAGCGCCAGCGCCGGGAGGCCGAGGAACGTCGGCGTCTGGAGGAGGCGCAGCGGAAGCAGTACGAGGCAGAACGGGCCGCGCAGGACGCGCAGAATGGCGCTCAGATGCCTCCTGCCGCTGAGACGGTAAAAGTCACGCCCACGGAGGAAAAACCCTCCCCTGCGCCTGCACAGGCAGCAGAACCGGCTCCTGCGACCGCGCCGAAGGCGAGCGAGCCGATGCACACCATCGTCTTCCGGGTGACCGGGAGCAAGGAACAGCTCAACCGCATCTATGCCTTCATCAAGGCGAGCGGTGCGGCTATGAAGTGGAAGGAGGAACCGAATGTTTGAGGAGTTCGAGGGCGGCAGCTTCGAGCTGACTGCGGATAACTACTACTCCAAGGAAGCGAACCTCGCGTACATGAGCGTGAGTCAGTATAAGGACTTCACCGGCACCTACGGGCGGCGCGGATGCGAGGCGCAGGCCATGGCGCTGCTGCGCGGCGAGTGGGAGCAGGAGGTCTCCACCGCCATGATGGTCGGTTCCTATGTGGACGCCTACTTCGAGGGAACGCTGGAGGCGTTCAAGGGGCAGCACCCGGATATGTTCAAACGGGACGGCAGCCTAAAGAGCGACTTCGTGAAGGCCGAGGAAATGATTGCCAGAGCGACGCGGGACAAGCTGTTCATGAAGTACATGAGCGGAGAGAAGCAGGTCATCATGACCGGCGAGCTGTTTGGGACGCAGTGGAAGATCAAGATGGACAGCTACCTCCCCGGCGTCGCCATCGTAGACCTCAAGTGCATGGCGTCCCTCACGGAGCAGAAGTGGGTCAAAGACCTCGGTTATCTGGACTTCGTGCGGTATTGGGGGTACGACCTGCAGGGCGCGGTCTATCAGGAGATCGTGTACCAGAACACCGGCGTCCGGCTCCCGTTCTTTATCGCCGGAATTTCCAAGGAGAAGGAGCCGAACATCGAGATCATCAACGTCACGAATGACTATCTGCGGGAGGCGCTGGACGAGGTGCGGCGCACTCTCCCCGTCGTCCTCGCGGCGAAGAACGGCGAGCGGGAGGCGCAGCGGTGCGAGTGCTGCGACTACTGCCGCCACACCAAGGTATTGACCAAGCCCATAGGCATCGGTGAGCTGGCTATGAGCATCTGAACAGAGAGGGAGGTGAGGATAAATGCCGGAAGACGGAAAGAAGGGCTTTGTCCTCTACAGCACATACTACGGGCCGGTCTCCGCGCTGACCGACGAGCAGGCCGGACGGCTGTTCAAGGCAATCCTCGCCGACGTGAGCGGTGAGGAATTGCCCTCCCTCGAAGCGGCAGACCGCACCGCCTTCTCGTTCATCAAGGCGCAGATGGAGTTCGACGCTGCGAAGTACGAGAAGCGGGTGCGAGCCAACCGCCAGAACGGGACGAGAGGCGGCAGGCCGCCGAAGAACCGGGAAACCGAAGAAACCCACGAAAACCCAAATAACCCAATGGGTTATGAAGAACCCAAGCCGGAACCGCCTGCACCTCCACCTCCACCGGCACCGGAGAAGACCGGGCGCAAGGAGTACACGCCGGAGTTCGAGGAGCTATGGAAGCTGTACCCGAATAAGGACGACAAGTGGAACGGCTTCATCAAGTATCAGGCGCGGAGGAAGAAGTACAGCCATCAGCAGCTCTTGAGCGCGGTCGTCGCGTACCTTGAGAGGAAGAAGAAGGACAGGGACTACCCGAAGTACATCAAGCAGCTCCAGACATTCTTCTCCAGCGACATGGCAGACTTCACGCAGTACCTCGGCGCGGCGGCGAGACCGCAGCAGCAGGAGCAGCGGCAGGACAGCGCGGAAGATTGGGAGACCTACTTCAACGGAGGTAAGAAATGCTGAACCCTATTTCAGAGGTCGTGGCGGGCATCGTGCAGCGCAGCCGCGAGAGCAACGCACCCGCGCCGGATGACCCCGTCATCGACGGCCTGCGGCACTGCAAGGTCTGCGGGAAGCCGAAGGAGCTGCGGCTGAACTTCGGAGATAAAGAGGTCGTCGTCGGGACGATCTGCGACTGCCGGAAGGCAGAGATCGAGGCCGAGGAGAAGCGCCGAAAGCATCAGGAGGAAATGGCAGCCATTGCGCGGCTCCGTGACGCCTCGCTCATGAGCGCGAAGTACCGGCAGGCGAGCTTCGCCGCGTACATACAGCGCCCGGAGAACCAGCGGGCCTACCGCATCGGCAGGAACTACTGCGACCGCTTCATCGGCACCCCGGAGAAGCCGGGGATGTACGAAATGAACCAAGGGCTGCTGTTCTATGGGCCGGTCGGCTCCGGGAAGTCATACACGGCGGCCTGCATTGCGAATGAACTGCTGGACAAGAGCATTTCCGTCGTGATGACCTCCTTCGTGAAGATACTGCAGGACGTGCAGAACGGGAAGATAGAGGAGGCCGAGTACATCCGCATCATCAACCGGGCGAAGCTCCTGATAATCGACGACCTCGGCGCGGAGCGGAACACCGACTACGCGCTGGAGAAGGTCTACAACGTCATCGAGAGCAGGTGCCGGGAGGCGAAGCCGATGGTGCTGACCACGAACCTGACCATGCAGGAGATCACCGGGGCGACGGACATCCGCTTGAAGCGCATCTACGACCGCATCTTGGAGTGCTGCTACCCCGTGCAGATCACAGGCCAGAGCTTCCGCATGATGGAGGCCGCCCAGCGGCACCGGGATATGCGGCAGCTCCTTGAAGAACAGGAGGACACATGAACGAGGAACAGGCCGCAACCTACGAGATCGAGCTGAAAATCTACAGCCGGGAGGACAGGAAGACCGTCATGGGCATCCTCGCGGACAACGGCTACGACGTGGGCCAGCATAAGCGCCAGAAGACCGCCACCGGCAAGGGCGTCGATTACTTCGTCCACGCCTCGCTGGTGAGCAGCAACGCGAACACCGCATCAACGACGAAAGGATAAAACCATGTACGTTCACTTCACCATCCCCGGCGAGCCGAAAAGCAAGGAGCGGCACCGCGACTACACCCTCCCAAACGGGCAGACCATCCACTACACCCCGGCGCAAACCCGGTACTATGAGAACTTCATCAAGACCATCTACGCGCTGGAGTGCCGGAACAGGAAGCTCAGGGGGGCGCTGGAGGCGAACATCCTCGGCGTGTTTCCTGTCCCGTCTTCGGAGAGCAAGAAGCGGCGCGGCCTGATGCTGACCAACGCCATCCACTACACCAAGAAGATCGACTGCGACAATCTCGCCAAGGTCGTCCTTGACAGCCTGAACAAGATCGCCTTCGACGACGACAAGCAGGTTTGCCGCCTGACGGTGGAAAAGGTGTACGGCGAGCAGCCGAGGGTGGAAGTGACAATAAAGGAGGTAGGAGACTGACATGGAAATCACCATCACGACCCCGTACAGCGCAGTAACCTTTGATATGGCCCCCGAAAAGGTGGCAGCCATCTTGAAGGAGGCAGTCGAGGCGGCCTGCCCGACGACTCCCCCGGTGGTAGTCAAGGCCCCGGAGGAACATGATGCCGAACTCGGCAAAACGATGAAGCCGGAACCGACGCAGAAGCCGGAGCCGGAACCCCCGAAGCAGCGCCTCGTCGCCGCGCCGAGCTTCACGCAGCACATCAAGGAGAACAAGGAGAACGCCGGTCAGAAGACCATCACATTCAGGGAGGGCAGCCGGAACGCGCACCTGTTCGGCGAGTCCGCGCAGGTCAGGGCCGAAGACCCGGCGCAGGACGGGTACAAGGGCTTCCTGATGATTAAGTGCGAGCATTGCGGGAAGGTGCGCGGGCTGTGCGCGAAAATCCCCACCAAGACATACCGCTGCAAGGAGTGCGGGAAGGAAACCGGGCTGAAAGACCTTGCTACCGTCAGGTTCAAATGCAAGTGCGGCAGGAGCTATAAGTACCTGACGAACCGGCAGGAGGACGAGTTCGACTGGGAGTGCCTGGACTGCGGCACGTCCACGCCGATCGTTTGGAACGGACGCCGGAAGCAGTATCAGGGGATGTACGACTACGCCTGATATGTTCAGGAACGCGGAGGGGTACTATGACCCGACTGCCGGGGAGGTCTACAAGCGCCTCGCCGCAGAGGAGCGGAAAAAGGAGCGGGAGCGGGCCGAGCGCATCGACGGCCTTATCCCGGCGCTGCGGACAATGGCGGCGCTGATGGGCTTCGATATAGTCGGGCGCATCACGCTCCGAGACCGGGAGACCGGCAGAGAATACCGATAGGAGGAAGCGAAGTGGAGCATCAGCCGAGGCTGTTCTCGATGGTCAGGTGCAGGGCCTACATGATGAAGGCCAAGGACACAGTACACATCGAAATGTTCGAGAAAGACGGAACGCGGGTAGACGGCAAGGTTGTGCGGTCATACGGATGCAAGGCGTATGCCTATAAGCTCGACCCGAAGACCTATGAGGGCGTCGAGATTGCAGACCTTTCCGAGTTCTGCGGGCAGAGCGTCGAGAAGACCTACCGGGTGCGGAAAGAGGAGCTGTTCACCGGCTGCGTCGTGGGCTACACCCGCCTCAAGGTGAAGGGCATCATCGGTACGGACTGGAACGACAGCCCATACGGTGGAGATTTCGGCTTCTGCTTCAAGCAGACGACCGAGAACCCGAAGGCGGCGGTGGTCTACTTCAAGAACAACAGCAAGAGGTACGTCCTGCTGGACGACTTGGAGCCGATAGGAGAAGGGAGCCTGACATGAAAGACAAGGAACAGAAGTGCAAGACCTGCCACTGGCACTGCCACGAGGACATCGACGACGGCTATGTGTGCGTGAACGACCGCAGCGACTACTGCACGGACTGGACGGACGACGACTTCGGCTGCCCACATTGGGAGGCGCGGGATGATTGACTTCGACGGGCCGTACAGCCGGATGCCGGTACATATCCCCAAGGGGAAGCCGCAGCGCGGCGAGGTCATCGGCTGCGCCGTCTGCGGAAAGACCCGCGTCACCCTCCTCGCCCGCGAGGGGGAGCGGTTCTGCAAAAAGTGCTACGCGGGCCTGATGGCGCTCCGGGCGCTGGAGAAGACCACCGTCGAAAACACCCGCTTCACAGAGCAGGACATAACCCACGCCATGGAGCGGATGGGCATCTCCGACGTCAGCGGACGCGCCGAGGCGCTGCGCGTCATACGAGAGTACGACCGAGGCGTGGGGGACATCGACGACCTGCTCGACGAGTGGGAGAACGCCCCGGCAATCTGAACGGAGGATATGACCATGAACACGAAAACGGTAAACGAGAGCGACATCCACTATGAGTACAACACCCGTGGGTACATGATGTACTACAAGGGGAAACCCATCGGAGGCGCAGGCATCGACAGGAGCGCCAAGGGGTGCCGCTCGAACCTCAAGCTGTTCCGCGACTACGCGGAGAGTACCAAGAGGCAAATCCTCGCGGGCCACATCGACGCCCACATGAGGGAGGCCATGAAAAAAATCGACGAGGAGGCGAGCGCGTGAAACCACCAATCTACGAGCCGAAGGGCAAGGCGAAGGAATACGGAGACCTTGCCATCAACATCTACACAGGCTGCCCTCACCGCTGCTACTACTGCTTCGCGCCGGGGGTGCTGCACCGAGACAAAGAGACCTTCCACAGCCATGTGGAGCCGCGACCCGGCATCATCGAGGCCGTCAGGAAGCAGCTCGACACGGAGCAAATCACCGGGAAGACCGTCCACCTGTGCTTCACCTGCGACCCGTACCCGACCGGCTACGACAGCGCCGCCACCCGCGAGGTCATCAAGCTGCTGAAAGAGGCCGGAAACCACGTCCAGATACTCACCAAGGGCGACGGGAGCCGGGACTTCGACCTGCTGGACGGCGAGGACTGGTACGGCATCACCGTTTCGAGCTTCGCGCAGAAGGACATCATGACGGAAAACGGCATTATGCCACGCTGCCCCTATGAGCCGCGAGCAATAAACCCGTATGCCCGGATTGCCGCAGCGGAGGAGGCGAAGCGGAGAGGCGTCAAGACGTGGATTTCTCTTGAACCGGTCGTAGACGCCGACGTGCTGGAGACCTTCGCCTGCTTCTCCACGGCCTTTGACAAGGTGAAGATCGGGAAGCTGAATTACCACCCCTCAGACATAGACTGGGCGGCCTTCGGGAAAAAGGCCGAGGCGCTGTTCAGCTATATGGGCCTCGACTACTACATCAAGGACAGCCTGCGGGCTGAAATGAACAGGAAGGAGAACGCATAATGGGAACCAGAAACCTGACAGCCGTTTATCTCAACGGGGAGTACAAAATCGCCCAATACGGGCAATGGGACGGATACCCGGACGGGCAGGGCCTCAACTGTCTGCACTTCCTCAGAGAGAGGTGCGATATGCCGCGCTTCCGTGATGCGGTCAGCAAGACGAAGTATATCACTCAGGAGGAACTCGACAAGCTCCTGACGGGGTTCGGAATGAAAGAAGACGGGATGATCTCTTGCGACGACTACGACCGCTTCAAGCTCGCGTACCCGGAGCTTCACCGAGACATGGCATCCAAAATCCTTGAGTTCGTACAGAACCACCCGGATGGGGCGCTACTCAAAAACAGCATCACCTTCGCCGCTGACGGCCTATTCTGCGAATACGCATGGGTCATAGACCTCGACGCGGGAACTTTCGAGGGGTACGAAGGGTTCAACAAGGAGCCGCTGACCCCGGAAGACCGCTTCTTCTTCCTGTCGGAATACGAGGATGGGGAATACCACGGCGTAAAGCTCGTGGCGAAGTGGCCTCTCGACAATCTTCCGGCTGACGAGGACTTCCTCTCCGCGTTTAAGGGGGAAGACGAGGGGGAACAGGGATGAGGCCGGAACGGACAGAGTGCCTTATGCGGAACCCGGAAAACGGGAACTGCGGCCCTGCTGGCGGCTTCTGCACTGCGAACCGGGACGAAATCTGCGCGGCGCTGCACAGCGCATATGATCGCGGGTTTTGCAACGGCGCGGAAGCGACGAAGAAGGCTCTTTTGAAGCGAGGACGCTGGGTTATGCTCGCATACGACGAGGCGGCCTGTTCCTGCTGCGGGTATGACCGAGGTACAGAGTTCGAGTCCACAAGGGAAGCGAAGGAACGCTGGAGCGAGCTGCCTCCGTACTGCGAAATGTGCGGCGCGTTCTTGAAGGAGGAGACCAATGGAAAGACTGACGATCCGCAATTCTGACGGCAGCGTGAAGGCACTCCCCGTGTCGGAGTGGTGGCACAAGAACGGTCTGTTCTACGCGAAAGACATCGACCCTTATGACTGTAGGCCGTATCTGGAACGTCTTGCCGAGTACGAAGACACCGGCCTCGGCCCGGAGGACATGGCAGCCGTGAAGCTCCTCACCGCGTCCGCAGACCCGAAGAAGGCGCAGCGGCTCCTTGAGCTGTCAGAGGCCGACGCGGACGGGCGGGCAGAGATATTCCCTTGCCACATCGGAGAGACCCTTTACACCGTGAAGGACGGGCGGGTGTACGAGACGCCCATCATCGGATACCACTCCTACGAGTGGCAGCAGGGATTTCGGATGCGGCTGCTGTTCGACACGCGGCGCACCAACGGGTGCTTCGACTACCCGATCTCGGATTACGGCAAGGCCGTATTTCCGACCCGCGAGGAAGCGGAGGCGGCATTGAAGGAGGTGCGAGCATGAAGGCATGGAAGGCCGAGGACAGGCGGGACGGCTTTTACAGCACCGTGGTATTCGCGGAGACACGCGGGCAGGCCAAGAGTGCGGCAAAGGCCACGGACTGCTGCGAGGACGCGGACTGGACGGACATCCGGGTGACCCGCGTCCCGGAGCTGGACGGGGAGTACCGGGGCCACACCGAAATGGAGTGGTACGACGACCAAGACCGCCTCGCCCTCATAAAAAACGGCTGGCACTGCGAGGAGGTCTGGCTGGACGACTGCAAGACCTGCGTGGGCCGGGACGAGTGCGAGACCTATAGGGACTACCTCGCGGACATGGAGATCACGAAGGCACTGGAGGACTAGCCATGGACAAGAAGGAAGAA
>Ga0310690_10000883_pt1 | contig 58494 bp, 49 predicted proteins | sample AusTroGonzalo_MG_2_FD_207661 | JGI IMG/M metagenome (GOLD analysis project Ga0310690, IMG submission 207661) | Bovine rumen microbial communities from tropical cattle in Woodstock, Queensland, Australia - Gonzalo_04 (v2) (version 2) | ecosystem: Host-associated > Mammals > Digestive system >... | reverse complement strand
GATTACATAAACTACTATAACAACGACAGAATCAAGTTAAGACTAAATGGAAAGAGTCCGGTGCAATACCGAACTCTTTACCATGATAATTAATGTTTAACCGTCCAACTTCTGGGGGTCACATCAGTGACCCGCCTTTTTTCATTCTACGATAGTCATTTCGTCTATCAAGTGCCCGGCACCGGCGAACTTGTCGATGATGAAGAGCACATAACGGATATCGACGCTGATGTTGCGGCAGATGTCGGGGTCGTAGATGAGGTCGCTCATCGTGCCTTCCCAGCAACGGTCGAAGTTGAGACCAAGAAGTTGGCCTTCGGCATTCAGGATAGGGCTACCTGAGTTGCCGCCTGTGGTGTGCACGCTAGCCGTGAAGGCCACATGCATGGTGCCGTCCTTGTCGGCATAGCGTCCGTAGTCCCTGTTGTTATACAACTCCTTCAGGCGAGGCTCCACCACATAGTCGTAGATGTTGGGGTTCTCCTTCTGCATGATACCCTCCAATGTGGTGAAGTGACGGAAGGTCTTGCCGTCTTGAGGCTTGAAACCTTCCACCTTGCCATAGGTGACACGCAGCGTGAAGTTCGCATCGGGGAAGAGGCGGCGTTCAGGCTGCATCTCCATCTGGCCTTTCATATAGATGCGGCGCAGGCGGTCGATGTTGGCGTTGAGGCTCGAGATATGGCCGCTGACCTTTTCCTGATAGAAGCTTATCAAGCTCATGTAAACCTTCATTGCAGGGTCTTTCTGCAGCTTCTTGACTTTACCGGGCTTGAAGTTATCCAAGAATGCATTCACCGCGGCCTCGTCGGTAAACATCGAATTAGCGAAGAGCTTTTTCACAAACTCGTCAACGTCTTTGATGTCGTTGAGGAAGTCGGGGCGGAAGTCGGCGGGCTGGGCTTTCAGGTATTCATTAAGGAGCATGGCGGCCACTTCGCGGTCAATGGGCTCGTAGTAGTCCTTGTAGAAACTGGCCGAGGTCGCTTTCAGCGCGGCAATCATATTGTCGACTTCCTCCTGTGGTGTGTCGCCAGTGGTCTTGAGCAGCCGTGCGAAACGACCTGCAAAACTGACCAACTCGATACGCAGTCCGGCCTCCACCATATAGGTGTATGCCAGCTCATAAGGCTCCAGTTCCTTATAGTTGTCCTCAAATTGGTGCAGCAGGTCGATATACATGTAACGGCTGCGGGCGCCCAAGGCCCATTCTTGGAAGTTTCTCTCGAAGGCTTGCTTCTTCTGCACGCCATGGAAATGGTTGATGCCTTCGGTGACACCCATCCATTTCTTCCAGCCGTTGCCGATGCTGGCATGTTTGGAGGCGTATTGGATGCGCACCCTGGGGTCTTGTTCCTGGTATTTGTTGTAGATGTCGAGCACCTTGCCACGCAGGTCCACCATGATGGGGTCAATGAGGTTGGCTTCCTGATCGACGGCCACGGCAGGCAGGTATTCATTGGTGCGGGCAGGATAGCCGAACACAAAGGCAAAGTCGCCTTCCTCGGCGCCTTTCAGTGAGATTTCGAGGTGCTTGGCGGGCTTGTAGGGCACGTTGTCGGCGCTATAGGCTGCCGGATGACCATCCTTGTCGGCATAGACACGGAAGATGGAGAAGTCGCCCGTGTGACGGGGCCAGACCCAGTTGTCGGTGTCGCCACCGAATTTGCCGATGTTGCTCGGCGGGCAGCCCACGAGGCGCACGTCGGTGAAGACCTCGTTGAACAGCATGTAGTATTCGTTGCCCAGGAAGAACGGCTTGATGCTGACCTTATAACTCGTCTCCTTCTGGGTGTCCTCGATGAGTTTCTTGATGTTCGCCTCAATCTTGGCCTGACGCTCGTCTTCGGCCATGTCGGGCGTGATGTTGAACAGCACTTTCTCAGTCACGTCGCGCATTTCGCGGAGGAAGGTGACGCTGAGGCCCGGGCACGGCAGCTCCTCGCCCATGTTCATGGCCCAAAAGCCTTGGGTGAGGTAGTCGTGCTCAACAGAGCTGTGTTTCTGGATGTAGTCGTAGCCACAGTGGTGGTTGGTGAGCAGCAATCCCTGGTCGCTGACAATCTCGCCTGTGCAGCCACCGCCGAAGAGCACGATGGCGTCCTTGAGGCTGCTGTGGTTGATGCTGTAGATGTCGTCGGCTGTGATCTTCATGCCCATCTCCTGCATCTCTTTCTCGTTGTACTGCAAAAGCATGGGGATCCACATGCCTTCGCCGGCGAAAAGGAAGGCTGGGAGAAGGACCAATAGGGTCGTTAAAAAATGAAATCGTTTCATTGATGGGTCGTTTTAATTATAAAAATGTAGAGACGCGCCATGGCACGTCTCTACAGCATTTTACCAAACATTTATTCCAGCCCATGCCAGTTATCGGAGGCGTCGAAGTCGATCTCCTTGCACTGTACATAGATATTGGGGCAGTTCGACACACGGTAGTATTGGTCGCCCTGCTGTTGCACCACCTCAATACCACGCCAAGGCGTGTCGTAGCCTTCGCTATACACCTGGAAATACTTCACATAGCCCCTCAGAGCCTGTGAACGCTCGTCGTTGGGATAGGCGGGGTTTCTGCGCACATGGATGGTGTAAGGTTTTTCGGGGTTGTAGCCATTGGAGGGCTTGGCACCATCGAAATACGACGAGACCAGGTAAGGCCGTGCATAGCTGTCGCCTTCACGGAAAATCTCGTTCAGTCTGCTGGTAACGGAGCTGAGGTTGGTGCTCGTGTTATTGAGGCGAAGGCATTCGAGGCCCACGGACTTGTCGCGGCGGTACATCTCCATGGCCACGAGTTGCAGCATGATGCAGCCCTCGGGAGTGGTGCCCAATTCGGCTTGCAAAGCTTGGAATTCCGCTAAAGTGGTCGGGATTCTCTCGACGCTCACCTTGTCGGAGAAAGCCGTGGAGTTGTTGATTCCTTGTCTGACGCCTTGTCTCACCATGCGGCCCACGGGACCAAATTGTGCCTGTGCGGCGGTGACGCCCAGCGTGAGCAATAACACAAGAGTGAAGAGGATGTTTTTCTTTTTCATAGCATTACGATTTAGTTTATTAATGATGAATTGCTTTTGCAAGAGGATTTACCCTGCAAAAGTAATGCCTTTTTTGAAAAAAACAAAGCTAATCCCAAAAATAGAAGAAACTCACCACGCGGCAAAAGAGCTCACGATACCAAGTCTGCTTTAGCTCGAGGTCCACATCATGGGTGCGGCTGCGAAACACGTGGAGCTTGTAAAAAAAGTTGTGCGCCCGCCATTCGCGCACCTGCGACTCCAAGTCGCGCTTGCAGACCGCCATCTCATCCGACGACTCATCGCGAAGCTCTTGCAGGAAATCGCGCATGGACTCCTTGCTTTTCACCAAACATGAATCCAAGATATGAGTGTTGGTCTCGGTTACTATGGCGTTGGTGAGATTCATTCAGCAGGACGAAACACATGTCGTTGGGAGAGCATCAAAGCGAAAGCCAAGGCTGCACCCAACAGGTCGGAGATGGTCAGCGAAGCCCACACCCCCGTCAGGCCGCTGCCGCCCATGTTGATAAACAAGGTGGGAACCAGGTATATCATCGGGATGAGGAACAACACCTGGCGCGAGAGGCTGGTGACGATGGCAATCCATGGCTTGTCGATGCTCTGGAAGAAGTTGGAGTTGGTGATGGTGAAGCCCACCAAGGGGAACATCACCATCATGAAACGCATGGCAGGGATGCCGATCTGTATCAGTTCTTCCTCTTTGGTGAAGATGCGTAGCATGGCATGAGGCAACGTCAAGGCAAGCAAAGCCCCTACCGCACCGATCAGAACGTTGATCCTCCTCGTCAAGGTGTAGACTTCTTTCAAGCGCAAGGGATGTCCGGCTCCGTAGTTGTAGCCCGCTATGGGCTGCATACCCTGACAGAGGCCTAAAATGAGCATCACGCTGAGGCTGCCATAGGTATTGACCAAGCCATAGGCACCCACAGCCAAGTCGCCACCGTAACGGATCAGTTGGTTGTTGAGCAAGGCCACCACCGCCGAGGCCGCCAGATTCATCGAGAACGGACTCATGCCGATCATCAAGATGTTGCGGAAGATGTAACCCTTGGGCTTCCAGGCATGACGGCGGAAACGGATGAAGGAACTCTTTTGCAAGAAATGCCACACGGCGAGGATGCCCGTACACGTCATGGAGATGGTGGTAGCCCATGCCGCACCAGCAATGCCCCAGTCAAGGACGTAGATGAACAACGCATCCAAGACGATGTTGAGCACAGCGCCACCCGCCATGATCCACATCGACTTCTGGGGATAGCCCGTGGCACGCATCAATCCGGTAAGGTTGAACGACAGGGTGGTCATGAACATACCAGGAAGCACGATGTCCATATACTCTCGGGCGTATGCGATGGTGTCGGCCGAGGCACCGAAAGCCGTCAGGATACGGTCCATGAAGAGATAACCGCCCGTGACAAAAAGGAATCCGAAGATAAAGGTCAGCAAAAGGCTGTTGCCAAGGATCTTCTCCGCCCAGTTGTAGTCTTTCTTACCCAAGATGATGGACATACGGGCCGCTGAACCCGCACCCACCAACGAGCCGAAGGCGTGGATGATGTTCATGATGGGCATGGTGATGGCCAGACCGGCGATGGCCAAGGCACCCACGCACTGGCCCAAAAACACGCGGTCGACGATGTTATAGATCGAGGCGATGATGTGGCTGACGATGCTAGGCAATGCGTACATCCACAACAAACGGCTGATTTTCAGCGTCTCCAGTTCCCTTGTCCTGTCAAATTGCGGCATTCTGTCTCGTTTCTCGGGGCGCAAAAGTAGCAAAAAAAGCGCGTTCTTCATCCTTCCATATTATATAATAGGATTTTTCGTATTTTTGCCGTTCATTTTAAGAGCCGTCCCAGACGGCTTGAGTGTTTATGTAAAATAATGAGATTCAAGGCGTTATTCATATTATGGTGCAGCGTTTTCTGCCTTGCCGCCAACAATTGTTGCGTGTCGTCGGACAGCGACAGGCTGGCCTCGGCATTGAAAAACATGGAGAAAGCCATACCCTTGCCTTACCATACCGCCTTGGATGAGACCGTGAGAAGCTACGAGACCAAGCCTCTCCCCGACATGTTCGTGATCTACGAGTCGTTTTTGGACTCTGCTTTGACCGAACGCGACATGCCTCTGGAGTTGAAATACCTGCCTTTGGCCCTCAGCGAGATGAAGCTTGACTACTGCAAAGGCGACCGCAGCGGTGTGTGGGCCTTGCCCACCCTGCCGGGGTTGCGTTACGGCCTCTGCATCGAAGGCGGCCGCGACGAACGCCTCGCCGTGGAGACCTCCACCCAGGCCGCCTTGGACTACCTCGCCGATTTGAATCAAGTGTATGATGACTGGTGGTACAGCATCCTCGCTTTCGTCAACGGCGCCACCACACTCAACCACACCCTGACACGTCACGGTGACAGCATTGCCCTATGGGATTTCGACGAGCAACACCTTTTGCCCGACACGAAAGTCATCGCCAGTTTCATCAGCTGCGTCTACGTATATACCGGCAAGACCCGCCCCCAGACCCAAGCCCAGCGGCCCAACATTGCGGCCGTCACTCGCGTGGCGCAACCCACCCCTGCCCCTAGCGCTGTCGTCAGCCCCGCCCCTACGCCTCAACCCCGTCCCACCCCACCCCAAAACAACCCCACCGTCCAAAAATACAAAGTCAAAAGAGGCGACACGCTCGGCAAAATCGCCGCTAAATATCATGTGAGGGTCAGCGACCTGAAGAAATGGAACAACCTCCGCAGCGATTTCATCCGCGAAGGCCAAATACTGATTATCAAGAAATGAAACCCATACGCACCTTACTCTTCATCCTTTCGGTGATCCTCCTGCTCGGAGTCGGCTGGTATTTCTTCCCCGCCGAAGGACTGACCATTGGCGGATGGACGCTGAACTTCCCCTCCTATGCCGATGACTCGACGCCGAACAAGGAAGAAGTGAACGTGGACAAGGTGCTCGACCAAGTGGCACAAAGCTTCGAGATGACTTGCTCCGACAATCTTTTGGACAGCATGCGCTATTTCCGCAACTACTTGAAAGAGAACCCCAACCGCATATACCTGCCTAACGACGACTACACCTTCTTCGATACCCTCTTCGCTCAGCTGGAACAAGCCGACCAGACCGGAAAGACCTTCCGCATCATGCACTATGGCGACTCGCAGATCGAGATGGACCGTATCTCGTCGGTGCTTCGCGAGAGGCTGCAAGAGGTATTTGGCGGCTCGGGACCCAACATGGTCCCCGCCATCCAAACCGTGCCCACCATCTCGGTGTCGCAATGGGCCTCTAACCTCAACCGTTTCATGGTGTATGGCGACGTGTCGCGCGCCTCGCACAACCGTTACGGCGTGATGTCGCAGTTCTGTCAAGTGAACGGCAGCGGCAGCATCTCGTTCTCACAGACCCATCATTACCATGCCTTGCCGCGTGTGAAGGACATCTCCACAGTCTCGGTGCTTTTGGGTCGCAACAGCCAAGGCTTCAGGGCGGTGCTGACCTGCGACACCATCGTGACCGAGCCGCAGGTGTTGGATGCCTCCGACAGCGTCAGGCTCATCACTTGGCATCTGCCTGCCGACGTGAAACGCGGTACCATCAGCTTCAATGGTAACGCCGAGATCTACGCCGTCCTCTTGGATGGCGAACCCGGCATCGCGGTCGACAATGTGGCCCTGCGCGGCTGCTCAGGCACCATTTTTACCCAAATCAACGAGGCCAACCTGCACCAGTCGTTTGAGTTGCTCGACACCCGACTTATCATCCTTCAGTTTGGCGTCAACCGCATCCCTTGCATCCACAACACGGCCAACGTGGTGGCCTACATCAAGGAGCTGGAGACCCAGATCGACTATATCCAACGCGTGGCGCCCAACGCCAAGGTGATGTTCGTCGGCCCCGCCGACATGGCCAAACGCTACAACGGCAAGCTGAGCACCTGGAAGACCCTGCCCGAGCTGAACGACTCGCTTCTCGCCATGAGCATGCGCAAAGGCGTCGCCTATTGGGACCTCTTCCATGTGATGGGTGGCGAAGGCTCTATAGTCCAGTGGATGAACCACAAGCCCGCCTTTGCCGGCCCCGACCTCATCCACTTCACCTTTACGGGTGCACAAGAGATTGGAGCCTATCTGGCACGCTCTTTCATCACCTATTATGACTTCTACAAGCTGCGCCAGCATGTGCCGAGCGAAAAAGTCATCGAATTCGTCAACCTCGACTGGGAGGAAGACTCCATCCGCACAGCAGGCCGACTCCGACTGCCCGTTTATGACCCATACAGAAACCTGACAAGATGAGAAAGATACTGACAGTTATAGCGTTACTTCTTGCCACCTCGTGGCTCACGGCGCAGTCATTACCCATGATGAAGTCCTTGCCCGACCTGCCTTTCGCCCATCTTGAGCGCAATCGCATCGTCTATCCCAGCGACAGCTTGGCGATGGAACGCTTCTTCCAGAAGATGGACTCTGTGGTCTTCTTCGGCAAAGGCAACATCAGTATCTTGCATCTCGGCGACTCGCATCTCCAAGCCGGCATCTCGACACAGAGGCTGCGCGACAACCTGCTCAGCATCGCACCCAACCTGATGGGCGGACAGTTCTGCGCCTTCCCCTTCACGGCAGGAAAGACCAACAACCCGGCCTTTTACATGGTCAGCGCGACGGGCGAGTGGCAATATTGCCGTAACGCCGTACGCCGTCCTGAAGACAAACGTATGGGTTTAGCCGGTGCCGCTGTCACTACCACCGACCCCAGGGCCACCATCAGCATCATCAGCCGCGAACGCACCCGAACGGCCCTCTCGCCCACCTTCCTCTTCAACAAGGTCACCTTGGTGGGGTTTGCCGAGTCGGGGAAAGCCGTCCCCGTGGTCAACCACCGTGGCAGCCGTCTGAGAGGCAGCTTCGACGAGGCCCAGTCGGCCTACGTCTTCGACCTGCCCGACTTCACCGACACCCTCAACATCTGCTTCGACACTTTGCAAGGCTCGTTCACCATCCAGGGCATTCTATTGGAGAACGGCATGGACGGCATCAGCTTGCAAGGCAACGGCGTCAACGGAGCCAGCGTGCCCTCCTACCTGCGTTGTGCCGACTTCGAACGCGACCTCCGTCTCATCCGTCCCGACCTCGTCATCCTCGCCATCGGCACCAACGATGCCATCGAGACCGACTTCAGTCCCGCCGACTTCAAGCGCAACTACAACAGGCTCATCGACATCATCCACCGCGTCAACCCCGACTGCGCCCTGTTGTTTGTCACCAACAACGACTGCTACCGCAGAAAGAAAGGCAGACGCAGAGCCTCCTACGAGGTCAACAACAACAGCCCTGCCGCCACACTAGCTTTCATGGAACTGGCCACGGCACATCATGCAGGCGTCTGGAACCTGTTCGACATCATGGGCGGACTGCGGTCGATGCAAGCCTGGGAAAAGGCCGGACTGGCCCAGCACGACAAGGTGCATTTCACCAAAGAAGGCTATGAGCTGGTGGGCGACTTGATGTACAACGCCTTGATGGAACGCTATATCGAACACCTTAGAGCCAATGCAAGAAAAGAATGAATAGCTTCCTCGACATAGCATTGGACTTCCTGAAAAGCCTCGTCGTCTTCGACGAGAGCAGCCCGCTGTTGTTCACCCAGTTCCATTTCTGGGTCTTCTTCGCCTTCGTGTTTGCCTTGTTCAGCTTGCTGAAGAACAAAGTGCTGCTGCGTAATACCTACCTGTTTTTCGTCAGCCTGTTCTTCTACTACAAGACCAGCGGACTCTTTATCCTGATACTGGTCTTTATCACCTTATACAACTACTTGGCAGGCAAGTGGTTGCACACACGAAAGAAAGACGGCAGCCGCAATTTTGCGCTCACGCTCAGCGTGATCGTCAACCTGTCGATACTGTGTTATTTCAAGTATGCCTATTTCCTCACCGATGTCGTCAATGACCTGACGGGCTTTGAGTTCCGCGTGTTCGACATCTTCTCATGGATGGGCAATGAGATTGCGGGGGCCAACCGCTTCAGCGTCGAGGTCATCCTGTTGCCTGTTGGCATCTCGTTCTATACCTTCCAGGCTATCAGCTACATCATGGACGTGTACCGCAAGCGCATCGCGCCGGTACGCAACATCTTCGACTTCGGTTTCTACGTCAGCTTCTTCCCGCAGCTGGTGGCGGGTCCTATCGTGAGGGCCAACGAGTTCATCCCGCAGCTACACAAGAAATACTTCCTCAGCCGTAGGCAGTTCGGCATCGCCATCTTCTGGATCATGAACGGCTTGGTGAAAAAGATCGTGCTGAGCGACTACCTCGCCGTCAACTTCATCGACCGCGTGTTCGAGAATCCTTTGCTTTATACCGGCTTCGAGAACCTGATGGCCCTGTTTGGCTATTCGTTGCAAATCTATGCTGACTTCTCGGGTTACACCGACATCGCCATTGGCGTGGCTATGCTCATGGGCTTCTATCTGCCCAAGAACTTCAACTCGCCTTACAAAGCCAAGAGCCCGAGCGAGTTTTGGAAGCGTTGGCACATCTCCCTCTCACGATGGCTGCAGGACTACCTCTACATCCCGCTCGGCGGCAACCGTAGCGTCGGTTTCGGCAGTTTCTGCATCCTCATCGTGATTGCCGCCATCGGCACCTTCCTCACAGGCAGTTGGTGGGTGGCCTTGGGTGTGGGTGTCGCTGCATTGTTGGTCGGACTGGTCGCCATCTTCTTCCCCAAAAAACGTAAGCAAATCGGTTCCGAGATCAACAGGATGGACACTATGCTACTGGGAGGTTTGTGGCACGGCGCCTCATGGAACTTCATGATCTGGGGTGGTTTAAACGGCTTGGGCATGGTGGTGCAACACATCTGGGAGTCGTGGACCATATACGGCCGCACCCTTTGCATCTTGATTGTCACCATCACCCTGCGAATGCTGAGCCTCTATGTGCCACAGCCCGTGTTCAACATGCTCTTCGTTTGGAGCGCCATCATCTTCGTGGGCAACTTCATCCGCATGATCTACAACCTATGTGGCGGCAAAAAAGCGTGGCAATGGCTGGCCGATGCCTGGGCCATCTTCCAAAACTGGGTCTTCGTCACGTTTGTGTTCATGTTCTTCCGCAGCGGATCCAACCTCAACCCCGCCGAAGCCAATGAAACCGCTTGGAACACGGCCAAAAACATGATCAACCAGATGGGAAGCCATTGGAACCTCAGCAAGATTCCAGAGATTGCCTTCCACTATCGCAACGTATTCATCCTCATTGCGTTAGGAATGATAATCCACTGGCTGCCCGACCGTTTCAAGAGGCGCTACCGCATCTGGTTCGCCAAGATGCCCACCCCTGTGATGGTGCTGGTCTGCGTCCTCATCGTCTTCATCGTCTACCAGTTCATCACGGCCGATTTGCAGTCGTTTATCTATTTCCAGTTCTAGGAAAATTCATTTTAGTTTGGCGGTAACCTCTTTTTTAAACCACTTACCGCCGAGTATTTTTTCAGAATATATGGCGGTAACTTAAAAAATTGTTATTTTTGCGGCGTGAATTTAAGGAGAAAACGCCATGAAAATCATCGGAAGGGAAAAGGAGCAGAAACTGCTGAAAGAATGTTGCCACTCAGGGAAACCTGAACTAGTGGCGGTTTACGGTCGCCGCCGCGTGGGAAAGACTTATCTCGTCAAGCAATTTTTTCAGGAGCAGTTTGATTTCTATACCACAGGCATTTACAATGGGTCATTGGAGGAGCAGTTGGCCTTTTTCAACAAACAACTCAATCTGTTTTCAGATAGTTTCTATTCCATGCCCAAAAACTGGATAGAGGCGTTCGACCAATTGCAGCACTATCTTTCCCGTGTGGAAAAGGAAAACATCATCGTTTTCATTGACGAAATGCCATGGCTCGACGTGCCGCGTTCCAAGTTCCTTCACGCCTTTGAACTGTTTTGGAACAGTTGGGCTTCAAGTCAGCCTAATTTGAAACTTGTCGTATGCGGTTCGGCCACCACATGGATGACCGACAAATTGTTGGGCGGAAAAGGAGGTTTGCACAATCGCGTGACACGTCGCATTTGGTTGGCTCCGTTTACGCTTTTGGAAACTAAGCAAATGCTTGAATATCAAAATATCAGATGGAATGACAGACAAGTTTTGGACTGCTATATGGTGTTTGGCGGCATACCTTATTATATTAGCATGATGCAAAAAAGTCTGAGCCAAATTCAGAATGTGGACGAATTGCTCTTCTCGCAAAACGCGCCGTTGAGGTCAGAATATGCTTTTATGTTCAGCTCTTTGTACAATGATGCGCCAGCATATAAGAGGATTGTTGAACTGCTGAGTCAAAAGGCAAAGGGCATAACCCGAAAGGAGATTATCAAATCACTTGATTTAACGGATAACGGCAACCTGACTGAAATGCTGAAGAATCTTTGCAACTGCGACATTGTGCGCTGCTATTCTGCTTTCGGTAAGAAGCAACGCGACATGCTGTATCAACTGACCGACCTATTTACCTTGTTTTACCTGCGTTTCGTAAAGGATTATAATGGCCGCGACGAGCATCATTGGGCCAATATGATGGAATCTTCTATCGTGACAGCTTGGAAAGGCTATGCCTTTGAACAGGTTGGTTTGCTGCATCTCAACCAGATAAAGAAAGCATTGGGTATCAATGGAATACAAAGCGATGTTTGTTCTTGGATTTATCGCGATGAGAAGGGCAAGGTGAGGGCGCAAATCGATATGCTCATTGACCGCAAAGACCAAACCATCAACCTTTGCGAGATGAAATACTCATCCACGGCATACACTATCAAGAAAGATTATGACCAATGGTTAATGGAGCGTCGCGAACTGTTTCGCGAACAAACTCAAACAAAAAAGGCACTTCATCTTACCATGATAACGACGTTAGGTCTGAAAGACAACCCTTATTCGGGCGACATCAACAGTGAGGTGACATTAGATGATTTGATGTTGTTGTGAATGATAAGAAAAAACACCAAAACCCCACCATATCCCAAAAAATCCCTATATTAGCCCCAATAATTCAAAACAAACCAAACCCTATCTAATGACAAAATAAACACATTTTCAACATAATAATGACATAAAAGCGTTTCCGCTTTTCTTTGACGATTCGAAACCTAGACAATTTCAATCACTACAAATAAAAGTGAGAATGTTCGTGGATCTCCACGAGCTTCTTGTTTGTAGTGATGGGTAGTCTAGGACCTCGAATCTCGGCAATGGAGTTAGCGGTTGTTTATACCCTCTTCAAAAGCATTATTACAAAAGATAAATCAAATGTAATCAACAAAGCAATAATCAACAAAATTATAGCATCATGAAAAAAACTATTCTATTTACACTCTTTTTGGTTGTTGCCTCAACGGTGAAGGCACAGTTTTCGTGGACACCCATCAATCACTTAGGTAATCGAACACAAACCTATCCTAAGGTTACCGAAATTAATCCTGAAATCCAAGCAATGATGAACCAAGTAGATACCGTAAATCTCTATAATAGCATTGAATGGATGCAACAGTTCGTTCGAAACGCTTATTCGCCAGAGGCTTTGCTCACGCAAGACTGGCTTGTTGAGCATTACGAGGAACTTGGTTTGGAAACCTCGATTCATTACTTTATTGGTAGACAAAACGACACGCTTGATGCAGGCAATGTCATTGCTATCCAACCTGGCACAGAATATCCCGATGAATACATCATTATTTCCTCTCATTATGACCATCCCGATGGTCCAGGTGCCGACGATAACGCCTCCGGAACAGCTGGCGTACTTGAAATAGCACGCATCTTAAGCCAATACACATTTAAACGCTCTATCCTTTACATCAATTTCAATGCAGAAGAGAGTACGTTTATAGAAAACACAGGATTTGTCCAAGGGCTTGTAGGAAGTATGGGGTATGCCAAAGATTGTGCTCGTCAAAATATGAACATCCTAGGAGTTTTTAATCTTGACATGATTGGCTGGTATCCTCCGGAACTTGATACCCTGAAAATGTACACTGCTTGCCACCATCTCACAAGAAACTTGTACGAATACTATACTTCTGTAGCCAATCTGTATCTACCTGAAACACCTACGCTTTGGAGGACAAGCGGCGAAGAAATAGGGGGTGATCACATAAGATTCTGCTTGTATGAATTTCCAGCCCTTTATATTGGAGATACCGAGCACCTCTCACAACACCCATGTTGGCACTCACCTTGCGACACTATTGGCAATGGTGTAAACAATTTTACACTCGCGGAAGCATTTGTGAAAGCCACCTTGGTGGCAACTGTAGAATTGGCAAATGGATATTTACCGCCTCAACATTTTGCGGCTACCTGCGACTCGACAACAGTTTATTTGAGATGGGACGAAGCTGAAAATGCAATTTCTTATCGAGTGTATAGGGATAATGCAGTCATTGCAGAATTGACTGAGACTATATTTGAGGATTATGATGCCAATGATGGTCAGATGCATGATTATTATGTTGTTGCAGTAAATTCCGACGGAACGGAAAACAATGAATCCAATCACGAGATGATGATGGTTTCGCCTGCATTATCACTTCCGTTCAGTAATGATTTCAACACAGATACTAAAGGATTCCGTCCCATGGATGAGATTTGGCAACGCATAAAAAAAAGCCAAAATGATTATTACTATGGGGCAATAGCTGGAGGGAAAGACATCGATCGGTTTTTATCCATTGCAGAAACAGATTGGTTTTCCATTCCTTCTGACATTTCCAATGTTACATTAAGCTTTGACTTCTTTACTACACGCTATTTTAATTACACTAATGATAACGAATATGGTCGTTTCAAAATTGAGGTCACGACCGACCGTGTCCATTGGCAGATGCTAGATGCCGTCTATTCTACCCAATGGGAACATGTTGAATTTTCATTAAACAACTATATCGGAGAACACTTTGTACAGGTTCGATTCCGTGCTGAAGATTTGTCAAGAATTAGTCTCCCCACACAAAGCTTATTCGGGATAGATAATTTCAAAATACTCTTCTCGGGCGCAGACATACCTGAAAACGATTATAAAACATTCACCTCGCTTGAAATATGCCCTAATCCGACAACCTCTCAAGTCGAAATCCATACCGATTTAGACGATTCTTTCCTGTTGAGCGTTTACAATCTCATGGGAATCAAAGTAATGGAGTTCTATGATTTTCACGACGGTAGCCTCGATATCTCCACTTTGCCTTCAGGAGTGTATTTCATTAAAATCACCCAATATGGCAAATCCATCGCCAAAAGAATTGTGAAGAATTAATTCAATAAGATTATCTTAATGCGTTAAAATCTCCAACCCTGTCTCCGTCATCAGGAAGGTGTGCTCCCACTGGGCGGAGGGCAGTTCGTCCTCGGTGATGACGGTCCAGCCGTCGGCCTTGTCGATGAAGACCTTCCACGTGCCCATGTTGATCATCGGCTCGATGGTGAACACCATGCCCGGGACAAGGAGCATACCCGTGCCCCTCTTTCCGTAATGCAACACCTCGGGCTCGTCGTGGAACTTGAGGCCTACGCCGTGGCCGCAGAGGTCGCGCACTACGCTGAAGCCATTCTTGTGGGCGTGCTGTTGGATGGCGTTGCCGATGTCGCCGACGAAACCAAAGGGCTTGGCGGCTTCCATACCGATTTCAAGGCATTCCTTGGCCACGTCGACGAGCTTCTGCTTACGTGCGGAGGTCTTACCGATGACATACATACGCGAGGCGTCGGCATAATAGCCGTCCAAAATGGTAGTGCAGTCCACATTGACGATGTCACCTTCTTTCAGGATTTCTTTGGCGGAAGGAATACCGTGGCAGACCACCTCGTTGATGGAGACGCAAACGCTCTTCGGGTAACCTTCATATCCCAAAGTGGCCGGTATGGCGCCATGCTCGATGGTGTAGTTATGTACCAGGTCGTTGATTTCCAAGGTGCTCATACCTGCGTGGATTTTCTCGCCCACAAGGTCAAGGATGGCCGTATTGATGACACCGCTTTTGCGAATGCCTTCAATCTCTTCGGGGGTGCGGATGAGGGTACGTTTCGGCACCATCGCGCCCTTGGCTTCCAAAGCCATTACCTTTTTGTCCAATGCTGTCGGTTCCTGTCCGGCCGGCACACGCCATTTTCTACGCCTGGTAAACATATCATTTCGATTTGGCCGCAAAAATACGGTATTTTTCAATTCATTTGGCTATCACAATGCCCAACTCCTTATTAATCTGCTTGCGGATGTCGTCGAGGTCCTTCTTCTGCTTGAGTAAGATGAGCTGGTCGTCCACGTCGGCGGTGGTTTTCAGTTCCTCCTCGACGGCCTTGCGGCGCTCCTCGATGATGAGGTCCTTGTAACGGTAAATCGACGATAGCACGGTGGCTTTCAGCATATCCTCCTCACGCTTGACGAAGATGCCGTATTTCTCCCATTGGTCAAGCTTGTAAGGCGTGGAGAGCAAGTCGGCAGCCAATTGGGCGATGGTCTCGTCCTCATGGGAAACAAAGACCTGGTCGTCGGGGATGCGACCCTCGTCGATGGCTTGGTCGAAGATGTCGAAAATCTTCTTGTTGACCACATTCGTGAAGACAAAGCCATCCATTTTGAGGTCGTCGACAATGATCTGAGCCACAGAGACTTGCTCATAAACCTTTTGGCCGTCCTCGTCAATGCGCTCGTCAGTGATCATCTCTTGGCCGTACATAAGCAAGAGCTTCACGAGCTCGCGCTCTTGGTAATAGCCCGCTGGCAACTGATCCTCTATGTTCTCTTCCTGCTTGGACGTCACTGTCGTAGTGTCCGTCTCGGAAACCACATTATCCTCAATGCCTAGCGTCTTCTTCAGCTTCGCTCGCAGTATCTTGTTCAGCTCGTTGGTGAGCGTCTGCTCGGGCATGTCCAAAAGGCGACTGCATTCCTTCACATAGGTGATGCGGAAGATGCTGTCGGGGATAACGGAGATGGTCTCAACGATATCGCGGATGACCTGTCCCCGCTTGATGGGATCGTTTTCGGCATCCTTCAGCAGCAGCTCGGTCTTGAAGCGGATAAAGTCTTTTGCGTTCTCTTTCAGGTAGTTGCTGACATAATCTACCGAAAACTCCTTGCCGAAGGTATCGGGGTCGTGCTCGGGCGGCAACACCACCACGCGCACGTTCATGCCCTCCGAGAGGATCATATCCGTGCCACGCAAAGCCGCATGGATGCCCGCGGCGTCGCCGTCGTAGAGCATGGTGATGTTCTTCGTGTAACGCTTCACGAGGCGAATTTGTTCCATCGTGAGCGAGGTGCCGCTGCTGGCCACCACGTTCTCGATGCCGATCTGGTGCATGCGCAACACGTCGAAATAGCCTTCCACAAGGATGCATTCGTCGTTCTTGGCGATGGCATTCTTGGCAAAATAGATGCCGTAAAGCGTCTGCTTCTTGTCGTAGATCTCCGACTCGGGTGAGTTTTGGTATTTCGGGCTTTTTTTGTCGTTGACGAGGATACGTCCGCCGAAGCCGATGACGCGCCCCGTGAGGCTGTGGATGGGGAACATCACACGGCCATGGTAACGGTCGTAAAGGCCTTTGGAACCTTTGATGGACAGGCCTATCTGCTCCAAAAGTTCCTCCGAGTAGCCGTTTTTCTTGGCATGTTCGGTGAACACATCCCAATGGGCACCATCGGGATTGAAGCCGAGGTGAAACTTTTGGATGATGGGATCAAAATAACCACGTTCGCGGAAATACTCCAAGCCGATGGTGCGGCCCTCCTCGGAATTCCACAATGTATCAACGAAATACTTGTCAGCGAACTCGTTGATGTTGAACATCTTCTCGCGGAGGCTCTGCTGCATGATCTCCTCGGCGGTCTGCTGTTTCTCCTCGATCTTGATGTTGTATTTCTTGGCGAGGTAGCGCAACGCCTCAGGATAGGTATAATGTTCGTGCTCCATGAGGAACTTGGCCGAGTCGCCAGCCTTGCCGCAGCCGAAGCATTTGAAGATATTTCGCGCGGGGTTGACACTGAACGACGGCGTCTTCTCGTTATGGAATGGACAATTGCCCCACAAGTTCGTCCCCTTCTTCTTCAGCGTGACGAACTCGCCTACAACCTCCTCGATACGAGCGGTTTGTAGAATCTGTTCAACTGTTTCCCTTGGTATGGCCATCGTTGTGTTTTGTTTTGCAAAACTACGAAATTAATTCCTACTTTTGCAAAATCTAATAACGAACCCATGAAATTCCATCGTTTTGCATTTCTCGTTCTTGGACTGATATGCTTCGGCTGCGCCGAACAGCCTATCGTCACCGAAAAACCTGCCGCCGATTACATCCAATACGTCAACCCCATCATCGGGACCAATGGCATGGGGCATACCTTCCCCGGGGCCTGTGCGCCTTTCGGCATCGTGCAGCTCAGCCCCGACACCGACACCGTGCCGCACGACATCGATGGTGTTTACCAGCCGCGTGTATATGAGTATTGCGCTGGTTATCAACACAAAGACAGCACCATCGTAGGCTTCAGCCACACCCATTTCAGCGGCACAGGCCACTCCGACCTAGGCGATATCCTGGTGATGCCCGTGACGGGTGAAATCAAATTCAACCCAGGCACCCAGACCCACCCTGACGCCGGTTACCGCTCGCGTTTCAGCCACGACACGGAGACAGCCGTGCCCGGCTATTATGAAGTCTTCTTGCAAGACTACGGCATCAAGGCGCAGTTGACGGCCACGGAACACGCTGGCATCCATCGCTACACTTATCCCGAGGGACAGGATGGAAGTATCATCTTGGACTTACAACATGGTATCTACAACTACGACGGCAAGACCCTCTGGGCCAACCTCCGCGTGGAGAACGACACCTTGCTGACGGGCTACCGCATCACCAACGGCTGGGCACGGACGAACTACACCTACTTCGCCATCAGCTTCAACCAACCCATCATCGACTACGGCTACCGCGAGTTGCAGAAACCCCAATACAACGGCGGCTGGGGCAAGTTCGACGTGAGGCACAACTTCCCCGAGATGACGGGGCGCAAGATTGTGGCTTATTTCACTTTCAGTCAGCCCGGGACTCTTGAGGTGAAAGTCGCCCTCTCAGCCACCAGCACCGAAGGCGCCTTGCGCAACCTACATGCCGAGACCGACGGCCGCAACTTTGAGCAACTTCTGGCCGAGACCCAAGCCAAGTGGAACCAAGAGCTTTCCATCCTACAAGCCGAAGGCACGGAGGACCAAAAGGCCATGCTTTACACCTCGCTCTACCACACCATGATCAACCCCTCCGTCTATATGGATGTGGACGGACAATATCGTGGCCTCGACCACAACATCCATCAAGCCGAAGGCTTCACCAACTACACCGTGTTCTCCTTGTGGGACACCTATCGTGCCTTGCACCCGCTGTTCAACCTCCTACAGCCCCAACGCAACGCCGACATGGTACAATCCATGCTGGCACACAGCGAGCAGAGCGTCCATGGATTGCTGCCTGTGTGGTCGCACATGGGCAACGACAACTGGTGCATGATCGGCTACCACGCCGTTCCCGTGTTGGCCGATGCCTATGTCAAAGGCATTGCCAACCAAAGTGACGCCATGCTGAAAGCCATGCGACGCAGCTCCACTTGCCCCTATTACGTCAACCTCGACGACTACCAAAACTTAGGTTACGTGCCCTTCGACAAGAACAACGGCTGCGTCTCCATCACCTTGGAATATGCCTACGACGACTGGACCATCTACCAAGCGGCACTGAAGGCGGGCAACACCGAGATGGCCAATATCTACAAGCAACGCGCCGCCAACTGGCGCAACACCTTCGACACCGAACTGGGTTTTGCCCGTCCCAAGATGAGCGATGGCACATGGAAGACCCCATTCAGCCTCTTCGACACCGAAGGCGAGGGCTTCGTGGAAGGCAACTCGTGGGTGTATTCGTTCTATGTGCCGCAAGACGTGAAAGGTCTCATCGAGGCCATGGGGGGCGATGCGCAATTCATCCACAACCTCGACACCTTGTTCGTCATGCAGCTGCCGCCAGAGTTCTTCGAAAACACCGAAGACGTCACCGAGGAGGGCCTCATGGGCTGCTACAACCACGGCAACGAACCCGCACATCATATCGCGTACCTCTACAACTGGACCTCACAGCCTTACAAGACCCAATACTGGCTCCGCGAGATCTTGAACCGTTTCTACAAGAACAACATCGACGGCCTCTGCGGCAACGACGACTGCGGACAGATGTCGGCATGGTACATCTTCTCCGTCATGGGCTTCTACCCCGTTTGTCCAGGCAGCGAACAATATGTATTAGGCGCTCCTTATCTACCCTATCTTAAGGTGCGCTTGGGCAACGGCAAGACCCTGGAAATCAAAGCGCCAGAGGTCAGCGACGAGAACAGATATGTGCAGAAAGTAACGCTCAACGGACAAGAGATCACGAAGCTTTACCTCACCCATGAGCAGCTAATGCAAGGTGGAGAACTCGTCTTTGAGATGGGCCCAGAGCCGAATCTCACCAGAGGAGTGAAACCAGAAGACAAGCCTTATTCGATGACAGAATAGATCTGCTTATGCAGCCGTAATATTGTGTATTCCAAAAAAAAGCATACTTTTGCAACATGATAGCATTAGATCCTCATTCGGAAACAATTCTTCGTGAATACCAGGAACAATTGCCCAGGTTCCAAGAGGCTGAAAAACGCATTTCAAACAACCTCCGTAATTACCTGTCGGAGGCTGGCGTTTGGGTTGCCGCGGTGGAGTCGCGTGTGAAAACCGAAGCCTCTTTGGTGGGAAAACTTGAACTCAAGGGCAACAAATACAATAGCCTGGCTGATATCACCGACATTCTTGGACTTCGCGTCATCACCTTTTATCCCGATGACGTGGACAAGGTGGCCTCGGCCATTGAGCGTTTGTACGAGGTGGATTGGGAAGACTCGGTTGACAAGCGCAAACTGCTCGACATCGACACCTTCGGTTACCTCTCGCTGCACTACGTATGTCATCTTCCCGACACGCCCTACCGCATGGAGATCCAGATGCGCACCTTACTGCAACATGCCTGGGCCAACATGTACCATGACACGGGCTACAAGAGCGGAGTGGAAGTCCCCAAGGAATATATTCGCAACTTGAATCGTCTAGCGGGGATGTTGGAACTGGCTGACGAGCAATTCAGCCAAATACGCTTGGAGCTTACTGATTACCGCCGTAGGATGCAGGCATTGGTGGCCTCGGGCAAACTTGACGACGCCCAAATCGACGGTGCAACCTTCAGAAGCTACTTGAATCTGGATCCTTTCGGTCAGCTGAATCGTCACATCGCGGCCTTGAACCAAGCAGAAATCCAAGAGGTGCCCTTGATGCCCTACTTGGCGGTCTTCAAAGAACTGGGATGCAAAACCTTAGGTGACGTGGATCGGATTATCAAAGAGTATTTCGAAGGTGCCTACCAGATTGCTTGCTACCAGATGGGGCTTACCGACCTCGACATCATAGCCTCATCCGTGGGCCCGCAAAACCTCTGTATCGCCTATATCCTGAAAAATGGCGGTGGTAAGGCCGGCATCCGCAAGCTTTTTGACATACTCAACGGCCCTTCCGAGAGCAACGGCGTCATGGCCGAACTCTTGGTGGAACAAACCAAAGACCTTTCCTTCATGAACCAATAACCATGGCTAACAACCCACTCAATACTGAACTTTTGGACCGCGCCATCGTCTTTGCGGTCAAAGCCCACGCTGGCACCGAACGGCGCGGGAAGGGCTTCCCTTACATCATTCACCCCATGGAAGCCATGGAGATCGTGGCCACCATGACCACCGACCAAGAAGTGCTGGCTGCTGCTGCTTTGCACGACACCGTGGAAGACACCGACGTGACGATTGAAGACATCAGGGCGGCGTTTGGCGACAGGATAGCCAAGTTGGTGGCTCAAGAGAGCGAAGAGCGGCCCGAAGGCGTGAGCGACGAAGAGAGCTGGCACGACCGCAAACAAGCCGCCATCGATCGTTTGGCCAAGGCGCCCTGTGATGCCAAAATCGTGGCCTTGGGCGACAAACTCTCCAACATACGAGCCATTTCCCGCGACTATGCCGAGATAGGCGACGCCCTCTGGAAACGCTTTCACGCCAAAGACCCCAAAGACCACGAGTGGCATTACCGCGGCCTCGCCGATTCCCTCAGGGAACTGCAAGACTCGGCCGCTTTCCAAGAATTTGAATCTTTAATCAACAAAGTTTTCGACCATGGAAGCTGTTAGGATTTCACTTGACGATTATGTCCTTTCCGGCGGTGGTGCCAACGGCGAGAGTTACGACCACAAGACCGACCCTTCGGTGATGCTCAAACTCTATTTCCCAGGCAAGATCCAACAGCCGTTAGACGAGATGAAACTCGCCCGCAAGGTCTATGACATGGGCATCCAGACCCCAGAGCCTGGTGACTATGTGGTCACAGACGACGGGCGTTATGGCATCCGCTTCCGCCGTATCTTAGGCAAGAAGTCGTATTCCCGCGCCACAGCCGATGCGCCCGAAAAAGTGGCGCAATATGCGTCGGAATTTGCGATGATGTGTAAGCAACTCCACGCCACGCATGTGGACACCCAACAGTTTGAAAACGTCAAAGAGCGGTATTATCGGCTGCTCAAGGAGAATCCGTTCTTTACGCCCCTGGAGAAAGACCGTCTGGAACGCTTCATCGCCGATGTCCCCGACGAAGACACCGCCATCCATGGCGACCTCCAATACAGCAACGCCATCTTTGTCGGCGACCGTCGTTATTTCATCGACCTGGGTGATTTTTGCTGGGGCAACCATTGGTTCGACGTGGCCATGGTCTACCTTTGCTGCTGCCTCAGTGAAGAGGCTTTCATCCAAGAAACCTTCCACATGCCCAAGGCGCTGGCTATCCGGTTTTGGGAGTGCTTTGTGCCTGCCTATTTCGGCAACGACGTTCCGCTGAAGGAAATCGAAGCCATGGTACGTCCTTTTGCCGGCCTTAAAACCTTGATTGTGGAACGTGACACCCAACGTCCCATGCCTGAATTCCGTGCTGCACTAAAACCTATCTTATGAAGTCCGACAAAAAAGATAACAAAAAAGGTGGCATTTCGATGAGAGCCAGAGTGATGCTGGTGGTTGTGGCTACCATTACGCTGGAGGTCACCGCCATCATACAATTCGTCTATGCCCAAAAAGAGATTAAAAAAGAGGCCTCGCTTCGTGCGGAGAGCGAGCTGAAGAGCGCCGAGAACAAAATCATGGATGTTGTCGACCAAGCCGAGGCTGCCGTTCGCAACAGCATTTGGGTGGCTGCGTGGTGTCTGGAGTATCCCGACAGCATCGCACGGATCCCACAGCGAGTGCTGAGCGAGAATCCTGTTGTGGTAGGGTCAACCATGGCTCTTGTCCCTGGCTACAACGAAAGCCTTCCCTTATACGCCCCGTACGCCACTCGAGACTTGGAGACCGGTGAAATCAAGATGCTTTCATTAGCCACTGAGGAATACGACTATCCCTCCCAAGAATGGTTTGTCAAGCCTATGGAACTGCAAGACAGTTACTGGTCGGAACCCTATTTCGACGAAAACGGCGGCGATATCCTGATGACCACTTTCTCAATGCCTGTCAAAGACAAAAACGGTGAGGTGGCGGCCATTCTAACTGCCGACATCTCTTTGGACTGGCTTACGGAATACATTGGCAAAATCAAGGTTTATCCCAATGCCTTCAACATGGTCATCAGCCGAAGTGGACAGATCATGGTGTGTCCCGTTGAGACCTTGGTGATGCAAACCACCGTCAACCAGTTTGCGTTGGAATCCGAAGACTACGAAGCCCTCGACCGCGTCAACCAAGCCATGCTTGCAGGACAAGCGGGAGAGATGCCTGTGCGCTATCAGGGACAAACCAACCACGTCTATTTCTCCCCCGTGGAGCGTACGGGATGGTCTTTGTCGATTGTGCTTCCCGAAAAGGAATTGTACAGCGGCGTTCGCCGGGTTGGAATGCTTGTTGCGATCCTGCAACTATTGGGTCTGGCCATGCTCATCGTCATCCTCAGGGTGGTCACCAAAAACCAAGCCAAATACCAGCGGCTGAACGAGCAAAAAGAACGCATGGAGAACGAACTCCACATCGCCCGAGAAATCCAGATGGCCATGATTCCCAAGACCTTCCCTCCTTTCCCGGAGCGAAAAGACTTGGATCTTGCCGCCTCCATCATTCCAGCCAAAGAGGTGGGTGGCGACCTGTACGACTTCTTCATCCGCGACGAGAAACTGTTCTTCTGCATCGGCGACGTGTCAGGCAAAGGCATCCCTGCCTCTTTGGTGATGGCGGTTACCCGAAGCCTGTTTCGCGCCATGTCGGCCCACGAAGACAGCCCGGCAAAAATCATCACCTTGATGAACAACTCCATGTCGGAGACCAACGAGAGCAACATGTTCGTCACCTTCTTCTGTGGCGTGCTCGACCTGAAGGCTGGCCAGCTGCGCTACTGCAACGCTGGCCACAACCCACCCATGATCCTCACCGATGCCATCAGGATGCTGCCTGTGGAACCCAACCTTCCGTTAGGCATCCTCAATGGGATGGATTTCATCGAGCAAGAGACGTCGTTCCAATACGACGACGCCCTCTTCCTTTACACCGACGGGCTTTCAGAGGCTGAAAACATATCTCAAGAACAATTTGGCGAGACTCGTATCGAGAGGACCCTTCACGGGAAAAAACGCTCAGAAGAGCATCTGGAAAACATCAAGCAACAGGTTTCTCTCTTCGTGGGCGAAGCCCCGCAGAGTGACGACTTGACCATGCTCTTCGTCCACTATCTGGGCGATATGAACAAAGACTCCTATCACCTCTCCCTACATAACGATATCGGACAAATCGCACTGTTGCCCGAGTTTGTGGAAACCGTGGCCGAAAAGGCCCAACTCGACCATGAAGCCGTTTTCAACCTCAACTTAGCCCTGGAAGAAGCCATAAGCAACGTGATCATGTATGCCTATCCGGAAGGGACCGATGGCACTGTGGACATCGAAGCTGTCGTCGACGGGAAACATGTGTCGTTCGTCATTACCGACAGCGGGAAGCCTTTCGATCCCACGGGCAAGGAAGAAGTGAACATTAACGCCGAAGTGGCCGAACGACCGATTGGAGGACTTGGCATCCACCTCGTCCGCACCATCATGGACACGGTGAGCTACGAACGAAAAGATGAAAAAAACATATTAACAATAACTAAAAACTACTGACAACAATGGAAGTAAACATCACGCGTGAAAACAACATCATCACGGTACGTTTTTCTGGCCGCTTGGACACCCCCGGAGCCCAGAAAATCAACCCTCAAATGAACGCTTTGGCCGAGGAAGCCAGCAAGACCATCATCCTGGATTGTACGGACCTCTCCTACATCTCCAGCTCGGGTCTCAGAATCTTCCTGACCTTACGCAAGGCTGCAGCCGACAGAGGAGGAAAGATCATCATCCGCAACATTTGCGACGATATCCGCAATGTGTTCATGATGACAGGTTTTTTGAATCTGTTTGAAATTCATTCTTATAATTGCAATAATTGTAACTAGACGAAAAAACCACATGAAAATCGCCGCGTTGGTTTCGGGAGGCGTCGACAGCTCGGTGGTGGTGCCGTTGCTCAAGGAGCAGGGCTACGACCCGCATATCTTCTATATCAAAATCGGTATGGAAGGCAAGGAAGACTTGTCGAGTTGTCCTTCGGAAGAGGACATCGAGATTACGACCTACATCGCCAAGAAATACGGCTGTAAGTTCGACATTGTGGATCTGCAACACGAGTATTTCGAGACCGTGGGCAGATACACCATGGAGATGGTGCGCAAAGGCCTCACGCCCAACCCCGACGTGATGTGCAACCGCTGGATCAAGCTCGGCGCCTTCGAGGAGAAGGAAGGCCACAACTTCAACAAGATCGCCACAGGGCACTATGCTCGTTCGTGGGAAGACGCCGACGGCATCTTCTGGCTCGGCACGGCAGCCGACACCTTCAAGGACCAGACCTATTTCTTGGGCCGCATCACCTACGCCCAACTCAGCAAGGTCATCTTCCCCATCGGCGACATCCCCAAGCCCGAGGTGCGACGGTTGGCTGCACAATACAAGCTACCGAGTGCAGAACGCCATGACAGCCAAGGCATCTGTTTCCTTGGAAAAATCAACTACAACGACTACATCCGTGAGTACCTTGGCGAGATGCCTGGTGATATCGTGGAGATGGAGACGGGCAAGAAACTAGGCCGCCACAAGGGCTTCTGGTTCCACACCATCGGCCAGCGCAAAGGCCTCGGTCTCGGCGGCGGACCGTGGTTCGTGGTGAAGAAAGACATCCCGAACAACATCGTTTATGTGTCGCAAGGCTACGACCCCGTGGCGCAGTATACCAACATCGTCCCCATGGGTGACCTGCAACCGATGAACCCCAAGTTGCAATTCGTTGACGGACAGCGCGTCCGCTTCAAGATACGTCACCAACCAGAGTTCACCTATGGTCATATCCGTCTCACCGAGCACGGCGCCGACATCGTCTCGGAAGTCGCCATCTCGGGTGTGGCGCCTGGGCAGTTTGGGGTGGTTTATCATGAGACAGAGCCGTATGTTATCGGCAGCGGCGTGATAATTGAAAACAATGAATACGATAGCTGATAGAATCCTCTACGAAGACAACCACCTCATCGTGGTAAACAAGCTCCCCTCGGAAATCGTGCAGGGTGACAAGACGGGCGATGTCTGTCTGCTCGACGACGTGAAGGAATACATCAAGGAGAAATACGACAAGCCTGGCAACGTGTTCGCCGGTCTCGTGCATCGTATCGATCGCCCTGTGAGTGGGGCCGTTGTCTTCGCCAAGACGAGCAAGGCACTATCACGCATGACGGTGAAGGTGAAAGATCGCGACTTCCGCAAGACCTACCTCGCCCTCGTCAAGAACCATCCGCCTAAGCAAGCCGACGTACTCGAGGACTACCTCGTCAAGAACGAGAAACAAAACAAGTCGTATGTCGTGCCCGAAGGCACGAAAGAAGCCAAGTTGGCGCGCTTGAGTTATCGTGTCGCGGGGAAGTCGGACACTTTTTATCTGCTTGAAGTGGAGCTGTTTACAGGCCGTCATCACCAAATCCGCTGCCAGCTGGCACACATCGGATGTCCTATCCGTGGCGACTTGAAATATGGCTATCCGCGCAGCAACCCTGATGCCTCCATCAGCCTACACGCCTGGCATATCGCTTTCGAACATCCCGTGACGAAAGAACAAATCGAAATCACGGCTCCGTTACCCGAAGTCGCTCCATGGACGGCATTTGATGTTTAATGATTAAACCAAATTGACGATTCCCTTCATCACGATGAAGTAGATGCCGCACACCACCAGCAGGATACCTGCGACGCGGTTCATAATGGTAGTGCGTTGGGGATTGAAAAACACCTTCAGCTTCGCCGCACCCCATGCCTTCAGCAATTCAAGGGTCAGCGTGGTGCCGAGGATGATGACGAAAAAGACTACCGTACTGAGCTTATCGCCACCCATGCTGCCTGCCACCACCGCCACAGCTGAGAACCAGAAAATCCACACAAAGGGATTCAACAAATTGATAACAAAGCCTTTACCAAGCATCAAGAGCCACGAAGGCTTGTCATCCTTTTTCTCTAGGATTTCGTTGGTGCGTTTCTCGATGATCGATTCCTTCTCCTCCACCTTTCGTCGGAAGGTGAAAATGCCAAACAAAACCAATATGACACCGGCTCCGATGCTGAACAAAGTCACCTCCAAATCCGAGCGCATCACCACCTGTACCGAAGTCAGGATATAGAGGGAGATGATCATGGCATCGTTTAGGATCACACCGGAGACGAACCACGCCGCCGTCCTGAACCCCCTGTGAAGGCTGGTCTGCACCAAAGTGATGAAGGCAGGACCCATATTGACCACCACCGACAGGAACAAACCTATCAGGATGGCCCACATGAGGAAACTGAAGGATCCTATGCGACTGAATTCGGGAATCTTGCCAAAAATATCTGCCGAGCTTTCCATAATCCTTATTCTTTCAGACTCTTGACATATTCTTGCCACATCTCAAGGCGTTTGCCTTTCATCACGCGGGGGAACTTGGTGGCGCCGCCCCACTTGCCGATTTTCTGTTCCATGAACTCATAGAAGCACTGGGTGGGTAGCACGTCGATGAACAGCTCCTTGATGGCTTGGGTGCGTTCCACGGCATAGTCGTCGTTCAATTTGCAGAGATTTTCGTCAATCTTTTTGATGGCCATCTCCTTGTCGATCGGTTCGTCGCAAGCCAGATACCAATGGTGGGCATACATCGTGTCATGACGGATGCCTGCCACGGTGAACTCGGTGATGTTGACTCCCATCTCCTCGGCCATCATGTCGACGGCACGGGTCATGTTGTCCTGCGAGAGGTGCTCGCCAGTGATGCTCAAAAACTGTTTGGTGCGTCCCGTGATGACGATTTCACAGTTCTTGGTGTTGAGGAAACGTATGGTGTCGCCGATGAGATAACGCCAGGTACCAGCGCAAGTGGAAAGCAGTAAGGCATAGTCCACGCCCTCCTCCACCTCCGAAAGCAGCAAAGACTTGGGATGCGCCACGATGGTACCATCCTCGTCGAAATTCTCCTCGTTGAAAGGCACAAACTCGAAATAGATGCCGTTGTCGACCAAGAGCTGCATGACACGACGTTTCAAATCCACCTGATAGGCGATATAGCCCTCTGAAGCCAAGTAGCTTTCGATATAGATAACCTCCTTGCCGAAGATGCGCTCGAAGCTCTTCTCGTAGGGTGCGAAGGCCACGCCGCTGTGCACGTACACCATCAGGTTCGGCCAAAGGTCATGAATCGTTTTCAAGTTATATTCCTTGATGATGCGCTCCAAAAGGATCTGCACCCATGCCGGCACGCCCACAATGACACCGATGTCCCATTTCGGGGCGGCCTTCACCATGAGGTCCATCTTCTCGGCCCAGTCTTTCACCTTCGAAATCTTCTGGCCGGGCTTGTAGAAAGCCTCAAACCACGCAGGTATCTTGCCTGCCGAGATGCCTGAGAGGTCGCCGGCATAATAGCCGAACTCCTTGTTGTACTGCAAGTCGGTGCTACCACCGATCATCAGTATGCCGCGATTGTAGAAGTCGAGCGGGAAATCGTAACGCGTGGCCGACACCAACTGACGAATACTGGCGCGGGTGATTCTGTTGTTCAAGCCCTTGGTGATGGGGATGTATTTCGAAGCCGCCTCCGAAGTACCCGAACTGAGCGCGAAATACTTGATTTTGCCCGGCCAGGCCACGTTACGCTTGCCTTGCAGGTTGAGATACCACCACTCGTCGTGCATCTTGTTGTAGTCGAACACCGGGACACGTTTGCGGTACTCCTCAAGAATGTCTTTCGACAGCAAAATCTCATCAAAACGATAGAATTTGCCGAACTCGGTGAACTGAGCCTTCACCAACAGTTTGCGCAACTCGCGTCGTTGGGCACGAATCGGGTCGGTGTGGTTCTGACGTATCTCCACGGGGATGTTTTTCAGCTGGGCCGCGGCCTTCACCAAAGCTCCCAAAACGGGAACGGGCATCAGTTTTTTCTTCACAGGAACCAACTTCTTGGTCACAGGTGCCAATTTCTTCGTGACAGGCGACAACGTTTTCTTAATGTTTGGGCGTTTCATCTTTCTCGCTTATAAGGGTTGGCAAAAATAAGCAAAAACATTGAAAAGAAGCCTTAGAAAACAAAAAACAACTATTTTTGCCAAAACAACGCAAAACAAATCACCATGAAAACTAAACTTTTACTGTTTTTACTATTCTGTGGTCTCTTCGCCGAAGCACAAAACATCGAAGTCTCCGGACTGCAATCGGGCGTTTGGGAGGCCGACACTGTCTTCGTTGTCGACAATGTCATCGTGCAGGACTCGCTCTGCATCATGCCGGGAACAATAGTGCTATTCGACGGGTATTATTCTATCAAGGTCGAGAAGAACTCCACACTGAACGCCATGGGCACGGCCGCCGACTCCATCTTCTTCACCGTGGCCGACACGACAGGGTTCCATATTTTCAACACCGGACGCGGCGGCTGGAACGGCATCCGCATGGAAAAAGCTGGTCCTTGTCGCTTTGATTATTGCCATTTCCAATACGGCAAGGCTGCCCTCGACAACGACCAAGACGGTGGTGCGTTGCGCATCTTCAGTAGCGACGATGTGGCCATCGACCACAGCACCCTGTTCTGCAACTTCTCGCGTGAGCATGGCGGCGCCCTCAATGCCGAAAGATCGGGGGTCGCCATACACAATTGCGACATCCGCTACAACCAGACCTACACCGAGTTGGATACGGTCTATTTCATGTATGGTGGCGGCTTGCGTTTTATCAACTGCGAGGTTGACATTACCAAGACCGACTTCCGTTACAATATCGGCGAAACCGCCATCGGAGGTGCTTTGAGCATCGACAGTTGTTCTGTCAATATTGACCGTTGCCGTTTTGAACACAACTATGGCATCAATGGCGGCGGGCTTTACCTTATTCGCTGTTACGACAACCCTTGCAGCATCACTAACTCGCTCTTTGCCAACAACACCTCAGGCCACTTTGGCGGCGGACTGGCCATCAGCGACTCCTCGCCCTTGGTGAGTAACCTCACCGTGACAAACAACCTCTCCATCGGAGTCAATTGCGGCGGCATCTTCTTCTACCAACAAAGTTCGCCTTCCGTATGGAACTGCATCGTCTATGGCAACGCCAATGATATTCCGCTTGAAGAGCCTGTACAAATGTGGTCATGGACTTACGAAGGTTATGCGCCCGAGTTCCACAACTGCTTGGTACAATACGGTTTAGAGAACATCTCTAACAACGAAATCATCCAGGTTTATGAAAACTGCCTTGATGAAGACCCGTTATTTGCAGCGCCTGAAGACGAAAACTACCGGCTAAGTGCTGAGAGTCATTGCATCAATGCGGGTTCACTTGAGACACCTGCCGAAATTCTCACCGGCCTTGACCTTGATGGCCACCAACGCGTAAGCGATGGCCGTATCGATTTAGGAGCTTACGAATTCGACTTCACAGGCATTCATGAAACCGCGCAAAATGAGAATCTTGCCCTTATTGTTGGCAACCCTGTTACGGTTTCAAGCTACGCTGAAATCGAGTTGGAAAGCTCTTGCAACATGTTTGCCAAGATCTATTCATTGGATGGAAAGCTGTTGGTCGACAAAAATTTAGGGAACGTTCAAGCAGGTTTCAACCGTATAGAAATCGGTGAAATGTTCCAAACGCTGGCACAAGGGACTTATCTACTCCTGTTGCGGGGTTCAAACCAACAGTTTGCTGCCAAAGTAATCAAGTAAGGTGAGAGGTTTCTTTGACATTGAAGTTGACCGCAAGCGTGTTTTCGGCTTGGATTTGCTTAGGGCATTCGCCATTTTCTGTGTTGTACACGGACACGGCGAGCGATTGCTCTACGACACCCGATTAAATTGCTTCACCGACCTACCTTTACCCCATGGCGTCGACATCTTCTTCGTCATGAGCGGCTTCCTCATCGGGAAATCGTTACTGTCCTATATGCAGAAACACGACGAATCACTCGATCGACAAAAAATCTTTTCTTTTTATCTCAGGACTGCTTTGCGCATCTTGCCCAACTACCTTTTCATACTGATTGTCAATTATATTTTGGTTGAGAGTCATGTCATTCAAGGCAACACGCAGACTTTTTCAGTATGGTATTTTGTCACCTTCACCCAAAACCTTTTCACGCCTTTTTGGGATTTCTATTGGGAGTCGTGGTCGCTGCCTGTGCAGTGGTGGTTCTATATCCTTTTCCCCTTGATGTTGGTACTGTTTTGCCGTTTCTTGAAACCCAAACAATTTGTGCCTTTTCTCTGTCTTTTCTTTGTCATATTTTCTATGGGTTACCGTATCATCGTGACCCCAAAGACAACCGATTTCTTTTGGTGGGACATCTGGTTGCGCAAAACCGTGGCTTCAAGAATGGATAACATTTTCATCGGAGTGATGGCGGCTTGGGTACAACATTATTATCCTGAGTTTTGGGACCGGAATGCGCTCAAGAGCCTCATCTTTGGCTTGGTATTGTTCGTCATCACCAACCTCATCCCTCGCGTCATCGGTTCGCTCTATTTCAATGTTCTCCATCTAACCCTTTCAGCTTTAGCCATCGCGCTGTGGTTTCCGATTTTTACAAAAATCAAATCTTACAAAACCGTGGCCGGAAGCATCGTTTCTCGTGTCAGCATCTTGTCGTACGCTATGTTTCTCACCAATTCGCTGATAATCCAAGTGATGGATAAGGTTTGTCCAAAACTAATTGAAGAACAAGGTGTTGCAGCTTATTTTATATATTGGCTAGTGGTGATGGTGGTTTCTTACCTTTTATACATCCTTTTGGAGCGCACTTTTATTCGAATCAGAAGCAAAATCCAATGACTATAAGAGACTGAAAACCATTATTTTATTGCGTTTTCATAGAAGCTGCACCTTTGCGCCTTGTTAACCTTGATTTTCCGATATTGCCCCGTTTCAAGATTGCAGTCGAACAATGACTGTATCTGCGAAATGAAGAGCCGTGAATAGAAGCGGTTCTGATAGGCTTGTTTCTCCATCATGAAGTCGATGGTCTGCTGGATTTGTTCCCGGTCGAGGTCGTCCTTGGTGAAGACGAAGAGGTTGAACTCGCGGAAGTCGCCATAGAAGCCATTGTTCACCTTGTCCATCTTGATTTCGAGGATGCGTTTCAGGGGCAAGGCAAGCGACCAAAAGTCGAACTCATTGGGACCGATCAGACGGCCGTCGCCCAAGCCATAGGCATAACCGCTTTGGTTGATGTGGCGTAAATCCTCCGCATTCACTTCTTTGATATCCTCGCCCGCCATCTCGTTCACCAGGGCGTTGGCCACGTTCTTGTTCTCATGTATGGCACGCGTCACCTCCACGCCGATGCCTCGAACCTCATCCTGCAGGTCGGGGCGATCGCGGTTGACCAGATGGGCGTAATGCTCACCCAGCAACGTGGCCAACGAGACCATGGCGTAACGCTCAAAGAAGCAGGTGTCGAATTTAGGGTCAAGCATCAGTTGAGGAGTTTATTTGGCCAGCAAGAGCTTGGTCGTCGCGCCATTTTCTTCTTTGACGAAATACAGGCCCTCGGGGAGGTCGCCCAAGTCAATGTGATGGCTACCCGGCTGCAAAGCATACCTGGCAACACAACGGCCTATAAGATCGACCACCTCAATGGTCGTAGCCGTTTCCGTTTCGATGTTGAAACTGCCCGAAGTCGGGTTGGGCCAGAGCCTCAGGGTGCTTGGAGCAGGCTCGGCGACACCCACGTTGCCTCCGCCGTTGCCGACGAAAAACCTGTGTATCTCGGTCATATAACCGATGTCGTATTGGCTCTCACTCATGTACCAGCTATGGTTACCGCCGATGACCTTGATGTGTTGCAGCTCGGCTTCGCCTTCATAGGTATAACGCACAAAACGCAGGCCGTCGTTCTTAAGGTCGGGGAAGGTGTCGATGACAGGCTCGGTGACGCAGTGGTTGGCGTTGATCCAATAGTTGAGGATGGCTTCCACGCTGAGGCCGAGGTTCATACCGAAATACTGTGAGCCGCCGTCATAGCCCACCACGGGGTCGGCGGTGCCGTGGATGTGCAGCATCCTCACGGGCACGGCTGACTGATTAGCCATTGAATTGGTTATCAGGCCGCTGACAGGTGCGCAAGCCGTGATGCGGTCGCCGTGTTCGATGGCCATGCGGTGCGTCATGAAGCCGCCCATGGAAAAACCCGTGAAGAAGACACTGTCGAGGTTGATAGGATATTGTTCGGAGAGCGCATCGAGAAGGGCCATCAGGAAGCCCGAGTCGTCGACGTTGCTGCTCATCAGTCCGGCGTTCCACATGGTGCCATAGCCTTCGTTCAAGGCCTGCGGTGCCACAACCGCCCATTGATACTCATCTGCAATCTGTTGGAAATGGAACGAATTGTCCAGATTCGTGATGTTGTCGCCCAAGCCATGAAGGAAAAACAGGATTGGCATGGTTTCGCGATTTACCGAGGGCGTCTTGATGAGATACTGTCGTTGCGTTCCTTGCCATTCAAAAGTCTGAATCTGCGAGAAAAGAGGGGCGCAAAGCATTAACAGGGTGGTTAATACGCTGATTTTTAGTATGTTTTTTGTCTTCATAGTAAAAAGAGTGATTAGGTTATTTTGGGCAAAGATACACTTTTTATTTTATCTACAGCTTTCCAACCTCATCACCCGCCTCGGTTTCTTCGTACCCGTCACCTTCTCATCAATGCATGAATAGTACTTGTTTTTCGGACTATGGGCAAATGAAAACTGTTTCGATTTTTTTACGACGAATTGTCCGATTTTTTATCGGAAAAGTATTATTTTTGCAACAAAATTGACATTCAAAAGTCATTACTTAATTATTAACTAAAACATTATCACTATGAAAAAGATTACATTGATTATGCTTGCTGCATTGGCCATGACTTTTGTCGCATGCGGAAACAAAGGCGGCAATGGCGCTGGAAGCCAGAACAACGAAAATGCCGAGATGAAGTACCAGACCTATACTAACGACAAGTATGGGTTTACCGTTGAAGTTCCTAGCGTTATGACGCAGAGAGGAGAATCAATGGGAGAAGAAGGTACCGTGTTTTCTCTTGAGAGCAGAGAAGATGAATTCACTTTCAACCGCATCGACATCTCTGGCGATGAAAACAACTACGGTGAAGATTACAACATCAAAGAGTATGCCGAAAGTTATATGGAGATTTTTGACTTCAGTGATAAAACCAACGTGGAAATCGGTGACAACTATTTCACCTTTACCGACGCAAGTGACTTAGTCACCCAAATCAGCTACATAGTGGTCAATGGCCCAAAAATGGTGTCGATTGCCGTTTGCTATGAACCTGGTTTTGAGAATCAACTGGGAGGTGAGGTAGCTCAGCACGTGTTCAAATCTGTCACATTTAAATAAAAAGGACATCCATCGCTAATTCACAAAGGCAGCGTTAGTCATTGTGGCTGGCGCTGCCTTTACACATCACTCTTACTGGACGGTCCGAGCCTACCATGAGATTGGGGCAGAGCACCTCTTTTCCCGTATCCTTGAAGCCGCACTTCTCCATCACGCGGCCCGAGGCGGGATTCTCGGGGAAATAGTCGCCCCATAGAATGGTGTATCCTTTTTCGTGGAAACAATAGTCAACGACCAACCGCATTGCTTCTGTGCAGATTCCCTTTCCCCAATATGGGCGAGCGATCCAATAACCCACCTCGCATTGGTCTTCGTCAATCTGCAAGTTTGAGACGGATGCAGGAAGATAGCCCACACAGCCGATGGCCTCGCCCGTTTCTTTCCATTCCACAGCCCACATGGTTTCAGTGCTGAAAACGGTTCGGATGATTTCCAAGCTCTCCTCGACACTCTTATGCGGTGGCCAGCCGGCGCGAGGGCCCACTTCGGGGTCGCTGGCATATTTGAAAAGCGCTTCAGCGTCATCGTCGCGCCAAGGACGGAGTAGTATTCTATTCGTTTCCATTTTTATTCTATTGACTTTTTTGTCCTGATAAAATGTCCTTCTTGAACCGCTGCAAAAGTAGCAACAAAACAAACTACGGCGGCACTATATCTCAAATCAACGAAGGAAATCGTCAGCGGAAGTAAAAACAACAATATTCCGGTGACCTTATTCATCACACTATGAATGGCCACAAACTGTTTCTGCCCGACATATCCCGAGATGATATTGATGACCTTGATGAGCGCAATCATGCCAATCCATATATAGAGCCAAGAGGGGATGTCCAGAACAGGAATCAACTTGAACAAACAAACGACAACAAAGATGAAATCAGCAATTGTATCCAGTTTGGAGCCAAACTTGCTAACTGTATTCGTTTTTCTAGCGACCCAACCATCGGCAATATCGGTAAGTCCAGCAACAATGTATAACGAATAGAAAGCCACCGAGAACACGGGGCAAAACAAGATTGCAACACTACAAAGAATACGGATGAATGTAATGAAATTGGCCACGGTTCTCCTTCAATTGTCAGTATCCACGTACCTGTTTTCTTATTTCGCGATCCATCTTGCTTTTGTCCTTATAATACTCGTCAATCCAAGGGCAGAGCGTGGCATAGGATGTATCGAAAATAAAGTAGTATGCAGGTGCACATCTGCCGCTGTCATACCTAAAAAGTTCTACCCCAGTGCTTATCAAACGCTCCGATTTATAGTCATCATCCTCAAACGTGCCGACTTCATCGAAAATGGTCTTAGTGATTTGAAACAACTGGTATGATGAACCACCGACACCGCCGAAAGAAATTTCTGCAGTATAGGTGTTGTTCGCCGTGTCGTGACACACCCTCCATCTACACGAATTGCTCGCGTTGCCTCGTCCTTCCATGAAAATGAAATTGCTTTGCATGTTGTTTTGATTGATTTCGATGGCAAAGGTAGTCATTAATCACCCTACAAACAAGTTTTTGGGAAATGTTCTCGAATTGCCCTTTACGCTTCACCATTTGCAATGGCCGCATACATTGCTTCCGGAATCATCGGCGAGCCTATCTCGGCAAGCAAGTCTGCATCAATCGTCCCGCTTTCGGCATATTGCCTTCCTGCCTTCTTCACCAACTCCAGTCGAGGCTTGGTCACCACGGCGGCTTCGGGTGCATTGAACATCGGGCTTTCAGGGACGGTGATGATGGTGTGGTTGTTGGGGAAAGATAAATTAAACTGCGCCACGGCAGGCTCAAAGTTATGCTTGCTGTTGGGGAAGCCACAACCGCAGATCATCAGGTAGCGCAAGCGGGAGAAATCCGCCTGACAAATATGCTCATATCTATCGCCAACCTTCTGCATCGCCATGCTCGACAGGGGCATGGTGCGGTCGAGGAGGGTCTTCAACGGCGCTGGCATGCTGTAACAATAGAGCGGAAAGCTGAATACTAGCAAGTCGCAGTTCAAGATTTCCTCCAAAATTGCCCGCATGTCGTCGTCATGAATGCATGTGCCGCCATTGCGCTTGCAGGCGAAACAGCCCATGCAGTATTCGATATGCTTGTCGATGACATGAATCAATTGTATCTCTTGTTCCGCCACCTCATTCATGCCTTCCAAAAAGGCTCGGGTGATGTGCAAGGTGTCGCTTTTCTCACCTTTGGGGCTACCATTAAAAACAAGGATTCTCATAATTACAACACAAAACTACGAGGATAGAAATCACTATAGAAACGACCATCGGTAGCGGTGAACTTCAAGACACAATAATTGGGATCGGTCATGCCGCCAGGATAATATTGCTCATCGCCCTCACGCCAAATCATTTCCTTGCTCTTGGCATCCGTCAGCACCTCCATCGTGCCACGCAGCATCATGCCCTTGAAGCCTTCGTTGTCACTGAAATAGATGCATGCCTTTGGGTTGGCTTTATAGTGCGCCACACGGAGCGAAAAGGTGTTGGTGGTAAAATAGAACACCTTGATGCCTTCACGGACACGTGGGGAGAGCATGGCCTTAGTGCAAGGGAAACCTTCTTCGTCAACAGAAGAGATATAAGAAATCGGTAAAGTATCTGCCATCTGGGCAATGAGCGTTTTGACAGGTGTCAAAGCGGGATTTTCAGGCATGGCATCGTCTGTAACCTTCAACGCTTCGCGCCAACGTTTCAGGCGTGGGAAATACATCTTCATTTGGCCGATGTATTCTTCTTTCGTGATGGGTTGAGGGAGACCTTTGTTGACCTCGTCCACAAACTGGGCGCAGAATTCAATCATTTCGTCCATGGTGCAGTCTTTGGTGAAGGCACCATCCTTATAGCAATAGATGCAGTATTCTTCGTTCTTGCTACCGTCGGCATTGGTGCCGAGCACTTGATCGGTCAGCGGCATGCCGCAACTTTGACAAAACTTCATTTCGTTTTCCATATTTGGCGTTTGTTTAGATTCATTGAAATAGTTGTCCGGGAAGCACTTTCTTTTCTTTGTACGGGAAAGTCGCTTCATAGGCTTCAAAAGCCTCGGGGTTCTCGTCGGCGACGAAATAGCCCTTAGGCGGACAATAAGTGCCTTCGTAGTTGCCCCAGTAGCCAGGAATCAACTCCTGCGCAAGGAAATAAGGCACCTCCGATTCTCTTGGCTCGTCGTGATAATGGATTTTCATCTTACTGGCCAAATCGAAGCCGGCATGCTTATAGAAATCGATGTTGCCCTCCATGCTAAGCAGTCCGACACCCATCTCCTTGGCTCTTTCGAGTGCATGGTTCAGAAGCTTTAGTCCGTAACCCTTGCGCTTGTAATCAGGGTGGATACTGATAGGGCCGAAAGTCCATGAGGGAAACATGGTTCCGTCATCAAGAATGATTTCCGCTTTTGAGAACATCACATGGCCGATGATTTGGCCGTCTTCCTCCATCACGAAGTCCAACTCGTGAATGAAGTCGGGGTTGTTTCTGTACTGGTTGAGCACATAATGCTCGGTGCATCCTGGACGATAGACATTCCAAAAGGCTTCGCGAGTAAGGTTTTCCACCGCGCGATAGTCTTGGGGCTTTTCTAATCTGATATTCATGGTAAACTCTGGCTTTTGTGCTGCAAAGTTACGCCAAAAACCCGACAAATTATCCCATTTAACGGAATTAGTGTATTTTTGCCGCATCAACGCATTGGTAATGAAAAACAAAAGACTTTTCACCTTTCTCATACTCCTGCTTTTGGGAACCTGTCCGCTTCGTGCCCAACGTCTCGGCGGCGGCTTGATGCTCGGTCCGGCCTTCAGCACCATGAGCATCAGCGGTAACGACAGCACACGTTTCCGCACCGACTTCACGGGCGGGTTGCGTCTCGCCCTCATCCCCGAGCGTTCTATCTTCGGTGCCGAAATCGACATCATCTATTCGCGCCAAGGCACCAACATGAAGAAAGGCTTGGATGACAACAACCGCACCATCCGTTACATGGAGAAGTCGCACTACATCAACGTTCCGCTTCTGCTCAATATCTACCTGCGCCGTTGGAACGAAGACGACGAGGATGAATCGAGGATACCGCGCCTGCGTATCGGGCCGCAAATCGGATTCTGCATCGGAGGCAATGAGGTGATGGAAGTGAAGGTGAAAAAGAACCAAAAGCAGTATATCACCCCTTGGGAATCGGGCTGCTTCAACCGCATCGACTACGGCCTCACCGCCGCTCTCAGCTACTGGTTCGTTGAGGTGCGCTACACCTTCGGTATGGCCAACGTCTTCAAGGAAGGCGAGAAATCCACCAACCACGTGATTTCCGTCACTTGGTCGGATATTTGGTGATTGTTTCGGAAAAAAACATACATTTGCAGTTTTGAAATACTTGAAACCATGAATATTGTAATAGCTGGAGACGGAGAAGTAGGCATGCACTTGGCGGAAGCCTTGGTGCGCAGCAACCACAACATCACCATCGTCGACCCTCACGAGGAGTTGCTGAAGATGATGGAGTCGCACAGCGACCTGATGACCATCACGGGCGATTCCACCTCGACCGCCGTGCTGCAACGCGCCAACGTGAAGAAGGCCGACCTCCTGATCGCCGTGCTCCACGACGAACATATCAACCTGCTGACGGGCATCATCGCCAAGAAAATGGGTGCCAAGAAGGTCATAGCACGCGTCAACACGATGGAGAACCTGAGTCCCGAGGTGTGGCGCATGTACCAAGACCTCGGCATCGACGGCCTGCTGTCGCCCGAAGACATCGCCGCACAAGAGATCATCTCGCTGCTGAAGAAAAATGCCTCATCGGAGACCTACGACTTCGCGGGCGGCAACCTGCAACTCTTCATGGTGAAACTCGAGCCCGAAGCCGAAATCCTCGGCAAGACCGTGGATGAGGTCGTCGACCAATATGAGCACATCGAGTTCCGTGTGGCCGCCATACACCGTCGTCAAACCACTTTCGTCCCGCAAGGCGACGAGGTGTTCCAAGTCAGCGACATGGTGTATGTGGTCACCAAACCGCACGCCATCAAAGACATCATCAAGCTGAGCGGCAAAAAACAGATCAACGTCCACAACGTGATGATCGTAGGCGGCGGACGCGTGGGTCGAATCACGGCCAAACGCCTTGAAAAAGAGTTGAACATCAAGGTGTTGGAGATGGACAAGGACCGTTGCATGGACCTGACCAACTATCTCTCGGAGGCTTTGGTCGTCAACGCCGACGCCCGCAACCTCGACATGCTTGAGGACGAGGGCATCAAGGACATGGATGCTTTCATCGCCGTCACCGAAAACACCGAGACCAACATCTTGACCTGCCTGCAGGCCAAGTCGTTCGGCGTGAAGAAGACCATCGCCCTCGTCGAGAACATCGATTACATCGACATCTCTCAGAACATCGGCATCGACTCCATCATCAACAAGAAACTCATCGCAGCCAGCTATATGGTGAAATACACCCTCGGTGCCAAGGTCTCCACGCTGAAGAGCCTCAGCGGCATCGACGCCGACATTGTGGAGTTTGAGGTAAGGGCCGGCTCGGCGGTCACGCGCAAACCCATCGGACAGCTGGCCATGCCCATCGACGCCATCATCTGCGGCATTACTCGCGACGGCGAGAGCTTCATCGCCACCGACGACTTCCAAATCGAGACCGACGACCAAGTGGTGGTGCTGGCCTTGCCGAATGGTATCCCTGCTGTTGAAAGGTTGTTCCATTAATAATCGTGATGAACATAGAAAGTCAAATAAGACACGAGACTTCGAGACGCGAGACACGAGACAGATTTAGTCCCGCGTCACGTGTCCCGTAGTCCCGCGTCAAAAAAATGAAGTGGAAAACTAAAATAAACCACCCCTTAGTCCTCCGCATCGAAGGCCAGCTGCTGCTCATCGAAGGCCTCTTCATGCTGGCGGTGCTCCCCGTGACCTACCTGCACCATGGGCTGTATGCCTTCAGTATGCCCTTCTCGGCCCTCATCACCCTGCTGACTGGCTTCATCCTGCTCATCGCCACGCGCAACCACAAAGAAGACAAAACCACTTCGCGCGATGGCGTCTATATCGTCTGCATCTCATGGCTCGTGCTCTCGCTGTTCGGCGCCATGCCCTATCTGCTCAGTAAGAGCGTGCCCAACTTCACCGACGGCTTCTTTGAGGCCCTATCGGGCTTCACCACCACGGGAGCAACCGTCCTCACCCGCATCGAGGCCATCCCGAAAGACATCCTCCTCTGGCGCAGCATGACGCAATGGATTGGCGGTTTGGCCATCATCGTCTTTTCGCTCGCCATCCTGCCCTATCTAGGCATGAGTGGCATGCAGCTCTTCGTTTCCGAAATCAACGGCATCACCTATGACAAACTGCACCCGCGCGTCATGCACACGGTGAGGCGTATTTGGTTCATCTACCTGTTTTTCACCTTATTGGAGACCGTCTTGCTTTATTGGGGCGACATGGATTTCTACGACGCCCTCTGCCACTCGATGAGCACCATCAGCTCAGGTGGTTTCTCCACGCGGACGGCCAACATCGGGGCGTTCTCCAACTACTCGCAGGTGGTCATCACCGTCTTCATGGTGCTGTCGGGCTGCAACTTCTCCCTGTTGCTCCTCTCCTTGAGTTGGCGTTCGTTCACCATCTTGAAGAACCAAGAGTTCAGGACCTTCCTGCTCTACATCGTTTTCTTGGGCATCGCCATCGGCTTGGTGCTGTTCTTCGGCTGTCACAAGAGCTTCGGCACCTCCTTCCGTGAGTCGTTCTTCGGTGTCATCTCGGCCTTCACTACGACGGGCTTCTTCGTCAGCGACTACACGGCTTGGCCCACCTTCCTTTGGGTCATCCTCTTCTTGCTGATGTTTGTCGGAGCCTGTTCGGGTTCCACTTCTGGTGGCGTCAAGATTTTCCGTCACCTCATCTTCATGAAGAACTCGCTGCTCGAGCTGAAGCGCATCATCCACCCCAGCGCCGTGTTGCCCGTGAAGGTCAACGGCAAGGCCATCTCCACCAGCGGCGTCTATAAGCACATCACCTTCATCTTCGTCTATTTCCTGGTCTTCCTCATCGGTGCCGTCATCCTGTTGGCCATGGGCATAGACATCGAGACAGCCTTGGGCGCATCGGTGGCTACACTGAGCAATGTCGGCACGGGCATTGGCCAGGTGGGGCCTAGCGGCTCCTACGTCTTCTTCCCGCAAGTCGCCAAGTGGCTGCTCATGCTCTTCATGCTCCTCGGCAGGGTGGAGCTTTTCTCGTTGATTACGCTGCTCTCGCGGAGTTTTTGGAGAAATTGATGGTGGAAAGCCCATAATTTTTGGACCTCCCAAACAAAAAGTTTGGAATAGTGCTTTGTTCAACCATTTTATTATCAACAATTTACATTTTTCTATAAAGGAAAAAGTTTGGAATGCTCTTTTAACCGCATGACAAAGGCGGTAGTTTTGTGTCGTCGTTTCAAAAATCATTGTTACTGTTTCAGAGGAAATTATACCTTTGTTCCCATGAAACCACATCACTGGATACCGTTTTTCCTTTTTTCGGCTTTGGCCGCCTGCCATCCCATGCACCGCGATTCCATACAAGCTGGCCAGGAGGCTTTGGAAAATGCCCGTATTCAGTTGGATTCGGGCAACAAAGCGGAGGCAATGCGCTTGTTCAAGGAAGCGGAGCATTATGGCCTTATGGCGAATCAAAGTCTGACCGTGGCTCATGCACAGTATCATATTGCTCAATGTTTAGGCTACTATGCTGACAAAAAAGAGGTCGTTTCGTTGCTGAAGTCTGCTGCCGAAGGCTTTGGCGAAGATTACGCCGACCGTGCTGAAGCGCTGAGAGAGTTGGGCGAATTCTATCAGTTCCATCAGCAATTTGATAGTGCAGCGTATTATTTGGACCAGGCCATGAATTATGCCGACCAAAGCGGATCAACAGAAGCAAGACGCAATGTCTTGTCTGCTTTTCACACCATGTATTTCAACACAGGAGATTACGAAAAGTCGGCCGATTATCTCAACCAGTTTTGGCAATCCTCGATTTCTGACGGTGATGACAATCTGCTCATGTACTATTATCACGATATGGGGAACATCTATTATGAGTCTGGCGACTTGGATTCTGCGGATTATTATTACAGCCGTTTGGAGGAACTTGTGTCCCAAACCGAGCCTAACGAAGATACTTGGTTCTATTACGGTGTCCTGTCTGATTTTGCTGAAGAGCGCGGTGATTATGAAACCGCTTGCAAATACGGCTGTCTGTATGAAAAAGGCAGCAAGCTAAGAGAAATAGAGCAACAGGAAAACAATCTTGCGCTCATCAGCCATAAATATGACAGTGAGGTGATGAGGAACGAGTTGAACCGGAAAATCATCATCAAGCAGCGCGTCATTGTTATCGTCAGTTTGGTAGCGACTTTGGTTTTGGCAGCGTTGTTGGTTTCTCAAATCCGTTTGGCAAGACGGCGAAAACGTGAGGCCGAAATCAATGCCGAGCTGTTCCATTTCAAGCAACAAAACGAGGATTTGGCCCAAAAACACGTTGAGCATGAGCAAATACAGCAGGACTACGCCGATCGCCTTTCGGATGCCCTAAAGAAGGAACAACGCATCATGCTATTATTAGATAACTATCTGAATAGCAATAAAAAAGCTATTCTTCTCAAAGAGTTGGAAACGTTCGTTTACACTGACAAGAACCATTGGGAGGCCATGCTTGAGGTAGTGGACCAGCTCTATCCCGACCTTATGGCAACCCTTCGGAAGAAATACCCCGACTTGGACGAGGACGAGCGGAAGTCCTACATCCTTTCCTATTTCAAGCTCTCGCGCCAAGAGGAAGCCGACTATCTCGGCACTACTGTCAATATGATTGACAAACTGCGTGGAAGACGCAGAAAAAAGATGGAGGAAGGATAATAAACTTTGGACTGTTTCTAAAAAACGTTTGGAAAAGGCACTTTTTTATCCAATTCACCTTCAAGTTTTTACACTTTTTATAACTCGGAAGTGTTTGGAATGCCTGTCCGACCACTTGACATAGGTGGTAGGTTTGCAGCAACATTTCAAAATCAAAATATATGTGTAAAACCTTGAATCAAATTAAAACACAAATTACCAATTATTCACAATTCTAAAATCAAAAGCAATGAAGAGAGTCCTTTTTCTGCTTGGTATCATGCTCCTTATGGCAGGAGCGTCCAAGGCGCAAGACGCTGAGACCCAGAGTGGTCCTGAAATCGAATTTGAGGAAATCGTCCACGACTACGGCGATGTGCCTTACAACGGCAACGGCGAATGTGAGTTCCGTTTCACCAACACGGGCGACGCACCCCTAATGATTCAAAAGCCTAGGTCGAGTTGCGGATGTACCGTCCCTTCCTGGCCTAACAAGCCTATTCTTCCCGGTGAGTCGGAAGTGATCATGGTGACTTATAGGACCAACCGTGTCGGCGACTTCAACAAGACTATTACGGTTACCTCTAACGCCATCAAGAACTCCACTGTGGTGCTGCGCATCAAGGGTCGAGTGCTTTGTCAACCTACGGAAACCTTCCCCGAGAAGACAAACGGTTTCGACAACGGCTCTCCCGTCAACAACAACTGAACTGAAGTAATTATTTGGTAATCTTAAAGCCGTCTAATGCTATCATTAAGACGGCTTTTTATTACTATGACCGTGGCTTTGGTTGGGGGCGGAGTGCTTTTTGTCCATAAAAAGAGCTAATACAAAAACCCCAGCATCCAAAGGGGTAGTTTAGCCCCTATGGGCGACTCCATGTCGTCAGCAAAGATATAGGAATCAGGCAAATCAGCTATTTGGTTGAAGCCCTTGTCCTTGCCACCGATTTCGAAATGGTACTTGGCATCCACCTTGAAGTCGCCTTTGTCCATGCCATATTCAACAATGTGGTTTTCGGAAAGATGAGTGATGGCAAAGGTTTCGCGCACCGTCCCGATTTCGACCGAAGTAGGACTTAACGCATAAAGCAGATTGGTGTTTTCGAGATAGACCTTGTCGGGCTTGGTGAGTTTGCCGATGCTTTTCTTGTCGGAATAGAGCAGATTCAGCAGCTTGGCGTCGCCCATGTTCTTCAAGTAGCCCACAACGGTATCTCTGCCAATCTCAATGGCGGTAGCCAATCGGTTGGCATTCACTTCGTAAGGCACACTTTCGGCAATGATGGAAATTAAGGCCTTGAGCTTTCGGGTGTAAGCCACATCGACCTTGCAAATCAAAGGGAGTTCGGTCTCCACGACATAGTTGACCACCTGCTCGATTCGCGTAAAATAATCCTGTTGACCTTCCAAAAAGAAAGGATAGTAGCCGTATTGAAGGTATTTCTTGAACTGCTCAACAGGCTTGCATTGGGCGGTGACGGTCTGCCACAATTCGTATGGACGTGCGAGAATATCCTCCAAGGTCCAAATGGGAAATACAAGGTTTTCGTAGAATCTCAACGCCTCTCGGAATGACAACCCCGACATGGTGTATTTGATGCATCGGCGCGATAAGTCTGCGTCACCAGCCAACAGGCTCAACAGCGACGAGCCGCTGATGATCACCTTCAATTCGGGATAGAGGTCGTAAATCTCCTTGATTTCGCGGCTCCAGCCTTCGTATTTGTGGATTTCATCGATAATAAGCCTCTCACCACCATTCATCACGAACTCTTCGGCAAGGTCAACCAGAGTTCTTCGAGAAAAATCGATGGTATCTGCAGAGCAATACAGCACTTTTCTGTCGCCAGGCTGATAGTTCACTTTCACGAATTGCTTGAGTAGTGTCGATTTGCCCACACCTTTGGCACCTTGAATGGACAACAGTCGAGCATCCCAATGCACACGGTTCATCATTTCCCTGACAATGTCCAAAGAGGTTTTCGCGATAAGTCGGTCGTGTTTTACAAATAGAGTTTCCATGGCATTTTTCCTTAATTTTGCCTGCAAAAATACAAAAATGTTGGTTATAACCAACACTTTCATGTAAAGAATGTTGCTTATAACCAACACTATTCAATAAAAAGTGTCGTCTATAGACAACACATTTTTCCAAAAACCATCCAATTCTTTTGACTTTTTTCCAAAAAAGTGTAAGATTTCGAAAGTTTCCACGATATAATAGCAAACGACCGATGGTAATGACGACCGAAGAGTTCAAACGAGACATCCTGCGACTGCAACCCCGATTGCAGCGGACCGCCGAGAGCATCGTCGGCGACCCCGACAGCGCAGCGGATGCCGTTCAAGAAGCCGTCATCACACTCTGGGAACAACACACCACGATAAAAAGCCAGAATATGGAAAAGCTCTGCCTGACCATCGTCAAGCGGCGCAGCATCGACCTGCTTAGGAAACAACACCCCACCGTGCCCATCGATACGGAGACACTGATGCTGACCGAGCCGCCACAAGACGACCTAGAGGAACGTTACCAACTAGCGCGACAACTCATTGACCAACTGCCAAAGCGCCAACGCGACACCATCCTGATGAAATACGAGGACGGCCTCAGCAACGAGGAAATCGAAAAAGCGACGGGCATGAGCAGCACCCATGTGTATGCAACGCTGTCGCGCGCCTACAATTCGTTGCGAGAAGCTATAAAACAATATAAGGAGGAACAAGGATGAATACTGAAAACGAAATCAATGAGGAAGTCCGTCAGCTGCTCAACAACCTGGAAGAACACGGGAAGAACGCCCGCCGACAGCAAGATCTCAGCGACCTGATTGACCAATTGTCGGAGAAAGAATTAGGGACGGCTCCGTCATTGCGAGGAGGAACGACGAAGCAATCCAGGCGTGAAGCCACATCACAGAGCGATGCATCAACTTCTGATGAAACTTCATCTCTGGATTGCTTCGTTCCTCGCAATGAAGCGAAGCAGCACAAGCTCTATCCGCTTTGGTGGGCTATGGGTGCGGCAGCGGCATGCCTTCTACTTTGGCTGCTCGTCAAACCGAACGCGAAACAGCAACCCGAGATGGAACAGGAAATCCTTGTCGAAGAAACAAACGCCGTTGATTCCGTCAAAACCGAGGTGAACGATGCCGTCTTTGAACAACCTGTTGCTAACGAAGCTTTTTTGGCAGAAGAGACACCTGTCGTCCCACAAAACACCCCGATGAAAAAGGAGAAACCAAAGACTCAAATCATAGAAGAAGTGGTCGAACAACCCATGCTTGCCGAGGTCAAACCAGCGGAACCCAAAGACACTACGAATATTGGATCCAACACCATACCCACTACCAACGAAACGCCTTCAACTGTTCAAATGCCGCAGCGGAGAGTCATCCGGAGCCTCAACCTGGTGTGCTACGACTGTCAGAAGGACCCCGAATTCTTCACCAAACCTGTCATAGAAGACAGAACCTTATTCGGTCAGCCACAAGACCCGAACATGAAAAACGGATCGCTGGCCTTGGAAATCAAACTCAATTAAAACTTGGAAACCATGAAACGCATCTTTTTATCAATAGTCATTCTTTTGGCCGCACAGATAGGCTTCGCACAGGAAGAAGTCGCCATCGAGCAAAACATCAACCAGCGCATCAACAAGCTGGAAATCAATTCAGGATGGGATGTCCATCTGATCCACCACGAGGCCGACAGCGGCTACCGCGTGGCCATCATTACCGAAGATGATTTGGCGGCACGGGCCTACAACGTGCAACTCTGCAATGTCAAAGACCAAACCTTGACCATCCTTGAAAACACCCAACTGCCCCGAGGCACCGTGGTGGAGATTGAAGGTCCCATAAACTTCGGGCAAATCAACCTTTTGAACAATGCGACGGCTGAAGCGGATTATGTCGTTGCATCCGCAGCATCCGTACCGGAGGACTGGACCAATCTCATCCTTTCCAAATACTCAAGCTTTCATGTCCAGCATTATTACATTCCCAACCCAGAAAACTCGCCAGGTATGAAGATTTGGGACCATGCCCAATTGACTATCGATACCATTTCGGGTGAAGGTGATGCTGTGGTGAATGTTTATGAAGGAGATTTTCAATACAGCTCCGATATCCTGCGAGGCAAATTTACATTGTATGATTATGAAGCAACTAATAATTGGCCTTATCAGCAAACAGATGTGAGGGTAATCAAGACCAAAGAAGTCGATGGCGAAATAACATACACCGAATGCCGTAAGATTTGGAACAATTCGATTTCTTTCGAAGCCTCAATAGGCTACCGCTCTGACCCTAATCCCATTGATTTTGAGAGTCCTTTCAGACATACCGACACAAGAACCTTTTCAGGGAATTTGCAAACAGGATTTAGGTTCAGCAAGCACTTTGGGTTGAACACTGGACTGAAAGCCATGTTGAATTACCAATATTTGGATCATCAAGTGAAATTGACTGATGATGGCGGCTTAGAGTGTATCGACGGACAAACGCCGATTCAAAAAAACATGCTTATGAGTATGTATTTCGGCGTTCCCGTGGAGTTTCACTACTATCTCGGAAAAACACATTCCAACAGCTTTTCGATGGATGCTTTCCTCGGACGCCGGATGATGGGATTACTCAACACCCGCGATAAGTCAAGCAACTGGGAAGGTTGGTTCGGCACTGAAGCCCCGCAACTCTTCAACCCTTGGAAACTGGAGGTGGGTGTCAGTTTCAACACCAACCTGATAGGATTCTTCCATGGCATTCGGGTCTTCACCAACCTTCTGCCCGAGTACAAGCCAGGGGTCACGACGGACAAGTTCAGGAGTGTTGGCGTTGAGATTAAACTATAATCTACAGCATCACTAAAGCCATCGAAAGCGATTTCGGTGGCTTTTTTTGTGAAGTGCAGCAAAAATATCTATTTTTGCCTGCATAAAACCTATTTATCATGAAAAAACTCCTTCTCTCCGCACTCCTTATGCTTTCCGTGAGCGCCTTTGCCCAAAAACAATACACCCTGCAATCGCCCGACGAGAAAATCACCGTCACTATTGAGGTGGGCGAGCAACTCACCTACGCCGTCACGCATGGCAACACCTGTGTGTTGGCACCCTCACCTATCGGCATGCAACTTGGCGACGGCACCATGCTCGGCACGAGACCTATCGTGAAAAGCGCTAAGACACGCTCCGTCAACCAAAGCGTGGAAGCACCCTTCTACAAACGCACCCAGATTCCCGAGGTTTACGAGGAACTGACACTGACCTTTAAAGGTAATTACAAAGTGATTTTCCGCGCCTACGACGAAGGCGTAGCTTATCGCTTTGAGACCGATTTCCGCAAGCAAATCATTATCGAGAGTGAGACTGCCGATTTCAACTTCAACGCAGATTATCAAGCACTTATACCCTATGTCAATAGGCGTGCTGGACAAGAAGGCGACCTTATCAGCCAACAGTTCTACAACTCGTTTGAGAACACCTATACGCCCACCGCTCTGAGCCAGATGGACCCTATGAAATTGGCGTTCCTTCCCGTTTTGGTCGAGCTTAACGATGGCAAAAAAGCCGTCATCACCGAGGCCGACTTGGAAGACTTCCCTGGTCTTTATCTCCGCAACGAACATGGCAACAACGGCTTTACGGCCGTCCACGCAGGCTATCCCAAGACCCGCGAACAAGGCGGTCACAACAACCTTCAGTTCATTGTGAAGGACCGCGAGAGCTACATTGCCAAGACCAACGGAAGACGTGCATTCCCATGGCGCGTCATCGCCATCTCGGAAGAGGATAAAGAGTTGGCCGATAACGACTTGGTCTACCTCTTAGGCTCACCCAGCCGCGTGGAGGATGTCTCCTGGATCCAGCCCGGCAAGGTGGCTTGGGACTGGTGGAACGCCTGGAACATCTATGGCGTCGACTTCCCTGCGGGCATCAACAACGACACCTATAAATATTACATCGATTTCGCTTCGCAATACGGCATTGAATACGTCATCTTGGACGAAGGCTGGGCCGTCAACAAACAGGCTGACCTCTTCCAGGTGGTGCCCGAAATCGACATCCAAGAGCTGGTGGACTACGGCGCCGAACGCAACGTGGGCATCGTGCTATGGGTGGGCTATGCCGCCATCGACAAGGACATGGAACACGTCTGTCAGCACTATTCCGACATGGGTGTGAGAGGCTTCAAGGTCGACTTCATGGACGGCGACGACCAGATGATTGTGGACTTCTATTACCGCATGGCCGAGACCGCCGCCAAATACCACCTTTTTGTCGACTTCCATGGTGCCTACAAGCCCACGGGACTGCACCGCACCTATCCCAATGTCTTGAACCATGAAGGTGTCTACGGCTTGGAGCAGGCCAAATGGGACAACAAGAGCGACCTTGTCACCAACGAAGTCACCATCCCCTTCATCCGTATGCTGGCTGGTCCGTTGGACTACACCCAGGGCGCCATGCGCAACGCCAACAAGAATAACTTCGCTGCCGTCTACACCGAGGCCATGAGTCAAGGTACACGCTGCCGTCAACTAGCTGAATATGTGATTTTTGAGTCGCCGTTCAATATGCTCTGCGACAGCCCGAGCAACTACCTCAACGAAGACGAATGCACCCGATTCATCGCCAGCGTACCGACCACATGGGACGAGACCGTCGCCATCGACGGCAAGGTGGGCGAATACCTCGTCATCGCCCGCCGCAAGGGCTTCCATTGGTATGTGGGAGCCATCACCAACTGGGAGGAACGCGACCTCGTCATCGACCTCAGCGTACTGCCCAATTTCGGTGCCAAGTCGGGACAAATCTTCCGCGATGGCATCAACGCCAACCGTGTAGCCCGCGATTATGTTTCGGAACATATCCAAGTGATTGGTAACCTCGTGAAAGTGCATCTCGCCCAAGGCGGCGGTGCTGTGATGGTGTTCTAATTCGAAAACCATGGACAGGCACTATCGTTTCCTCGCCTTCGACTGTGGCGCCACTAGCGGACGAGCCATCCTCGGTACGTTCGCCGACAGCAGTTTTTGCATGGAGGAGGTCTACCGTTTCCCCAACCAGCCCCTCGAAATCGGAGGGAAGTATTACTGGAATGTCTACAACATATACGAGCATTTCATCAAGTGCCTGACCGAGTTGGGCCAAAGGCACATCCCTATTGACTCCATTGGCATCGACACCTGGGGCGTTGACTTCGGATGCATCGGACATGACGGCACCTTGTTGGGTCTGCCTCGCGCCTACCGCGATCCATATACCGACGGTGTTCCCGAGAAGTTCTTCAAAATCGTGTCGCGCGAGCAACTCTACGCCATGACGGGCATCCAAATCATGAACTTCAACACGGTGTTCCAGATGTTTGCCCAAGCGGAGGAAGGCTGTGTGGCCTACCGCCACGCCAAGAAGATCCTCTTCATGCCTGACCTCCTCTCCTACCTGCTGACACGCGGCAAGGTCTGCGAATACACCATAGTCTCCACCTCAGGCCTAATAAACCCGAAGACACAACGGTTTGAGCCTTCCTTGATGGCTGCAGTAGGCATAAAGGACGACCAAATCCCCGACAGGGTACAGCCAGGAGAGACCGTAGGCAAGCTTCGTTTCAGCATTGCGAAGGAAACAGGATTGGGAGAAGTGCCCGTGGTGGCCGTGGCAGGCCACGACACGGCTTCGGCCGTTGTGGCAGTACCAGCTGCCGACGAACATTTCGCCTACCTCAGCAGCGGCACTTGGAGCCTGATGGGCATCGAGGTGCCAGAACCCATCATCAACGAGCAATCGGCAAGGCTCAACTTCACCAACGAAGGCGGCATAGAAGGCACGACACGCTTCCTGAAGAACATCACGGGGATGTGGCTCGTGGAGCAATGTCGCAAGATATGGACCACGCAGGGCAAGGACTACAGCTATGCCGAGATGACCACCATGGCGCAGTCGGCAAAAAACTACCGAGGCCGCATCAACCCCGACGACACGCGTTTTGCCAACCCCGTCGACATGGAAGCCGAAATCAAGAACGCCTTGGCGGACAAGGGATATGCTGCGCCAGCCAACGACGCCGAGATGCTCAGCTGCATCTACCACAGCCTCGCCGAGCGTTACAAAGAGGTGTTGGACATGTTACAGGAAATGGCACCGTTCAAGATTGAAAAACTACATATCATCGGCGGCGGCTCGGCCAACGACTTGCTCAACCAATGGACCGCCGAGGCCATCGGCATGCCCGTGGTGGCGGGTCCCACCGAAGCCACTGCTATAGGCAACCTCATGGTACAGGCCAAGGCTGCTGGCCTCGTCAGCGACCGCTGGGCGATGAGAAGAATGATTTCTGAGACTTTTAAGGTTAAGGCGTTCCTACCCTAACCTCATACACGACATTACATCAACTTCTGATAGAACTGCCACCATTTGTCGGGCAGCTCGTTGCGCATGGCTTGATCATAGTCTTCCTTCGAACAAGGAATGAAATGGTGACGCTCGTAGCGCTGGTCGTCGTTTTGCAGGAACGACATGTCCATCCACCATTTGCCCGTGATCTTATGGCAAAGGAAGACCACATCGTTTTGGTTCTCACCAATTTGAACGATGTAACGCTTGAAGTCCGTGCTTTCTATGGAGGGGATGTCGTCCTGGCGGTTGGCAAAGCCTTCCATGAAATACCAAATCATCTCAGCGATAAGGTTGGACGTGCGCGAGTTGATGTCGTAGTGTGGGTTGTATTCGAAGAAGCCAATGGAGGAGAGTTTGTAGCTCAGTCCGGCATAACGCGTCATGCGGCAGGCCTCCTCGCCGTTGAAGCCATTGGGCGAGGCGTTCCTCACGCCAGGGGCATCGGCGGCACGGATGGCCGAGATGTCGAAACTCAAGAGGTTGGCGTTACGGATGAGCGGCTCCGTCAACTCGATGTTCTGCTTGACACTGCCCAAACGATAGGCATCGAAGAGCAGCTGCTTCATCAGTTCAATATTCTCTGTGTCAACATAATACGATTGGTAGCCAATATTGGTGAAGTTGAACAGGAAATTAGGCTGGTGAAGGATGATATGACTCAGATAAGAATGTGAGTTGAGTGTTTCCTTGTCGTTGCCGATGTCGAACATGGGGTCGACGGCGGCGATGTTGATGAGCTTGCCCGTCGGCTCATACACCTGATACATCGTGTAGGTGAGGTCCTGTCCCGCACCGATGATAATCGGCACGGTCTTGTTTTTCATCAGCTCGGTAAGTACTTGGTTGACGGCATAATAGGTGTCGTTGAGTTCTTTTCCGATTCTGACGTCGCCCAAGTCGATGATATGGAGCTGGGGCCAGTGGTTGAAAAGCGGATACAGGGCCTTACGGATGTAGTCCACACCGTCGGCACAGCCTTTGTTGTCGACCGCGCCGCGTTCTTCCTTGACACCGATGATGGCCAAATCCGCGCCTTCGAGGTTGGGAAACTCGTTCTCGTTGCGATAAATGCCAATGGTTTCGCCCAAAGTCTTCTTACCGGGACGGAACGTCTTGCTGAAACATTTCTCAGAAACTGGCTCAAGGAAAATGCTGATGTCCATAACGGTGTTTTTAAACGAAGGAATAAACCAACCATTAACCGTCATTGCGGGCTTGACCCGCAATCTCCCATACATTAGGAGTACGTCTTCGCATGTTGGAGATGGCGGATGTTCCTCCGCCATGACGGTTAAGGGTTGAGTATAGTGCGTCCCACACTATTGTGGATTACTTATATAGTTTCTGCCAGTTCTTATACTCGCGGTCTTTCCACGGTGCGTTGTGGTAGGCGTAGCTGACGATGGCGGGGATGACGGTGGTGCCTTCGGCATAGACCATCTGTTGCAGCTCCTCGCTCACCTTGCCCCACGAACCGGCCTCGAGCAGCGTCGACGACGAGCAGGCGCCATCGCGGACGTCGGCCACGGTGATCTGGATGGCATATTTGTGCATAGGCACTTCAACGCCGAGGATTTCAGCACAGACGACGGTGTCTTGGGCGAAGTTCTTGGGCGTGCCACCACCAACCATGAAGAGGCCCGACTGCGGACTGTTCATCTTGATCTCGGTGAGTTCGAGGAAGTCGGCCACCGAGTCAATGCTGACATAAGGCTTGCCGGCTTTCTTGCGGAGCCACTGGTGCTTGCCGATGCCGAAGCCAGCGCTGCTGTCGCTGAAGGCGGGGCAGAAGATCGGCACGCCGCACTCGTAGCAGGTCTGGATGAGGCTCTCTTTCTTCACGCCATGGCCGTTGGCCAGCCATTTGCCGACCTCATAGAGGAACTCGCGGCTGCTGTAGGGACGGCACTCCAAGGTGTCGGCCACGTCGCAGGTGGCTTGGTCGCAGGCCTGAAGCTCTTCCTCGTCGATGAAGGTGTCGTAGATACGGTCGATATAAAGCTCACGCAGTTTGGTGTCGGGGATGACGTTCTCTTTCGTGCCGATGTAGTGCTTATAGCCGAGGGCTTCGAAGAGGTCCATGTCGATGATGCTGGCACCCGTGCTGACGACGGCGTCGACCATCTTGTTCTTGACCATCTCCACATACACCTGCATGCAGCCAGCGGCCGAAGTGGAACCGGCGATGGTGAGGATGTTGGTGCAGTCCTTCTCCGCAATCATCTGGCAAAGGATGTCGGCGGCGCGGGCGGTGTCGCGTGAGGTGAACGACATCTTGCGCATGGCGTTGATGAGTTCGGTTGAGTCGTACTTCTTGATGTCGATATGTTCGACGACATCTTTCAATAGGTCTTTCTTTTCCATTGTATTGTTTGGTTTAGATAATTCAAGTTTGCAAAGATAGGAATTTCTTTGCTAGGTCGCTTCCTTTTGTCATTCAAGGTTGGGCAGCGTGTTCGCTGCGACGCCTTTCTTCAGGTCTTCAAGGTATTGTCCGCTGAAGTCCACCTTCAGTTCCACCCAAAGCGGCAAGTGGTCCGACATCTGGAAGGTACGGAAGGTTTTGTTGTAATAGTCTTGGATCTCCGGCTCGGACTTGGCCAATTCTGCTTCGTCAAAGTACGGACGATAGATGTCAAGGTCTTCATCCTTGAACACCGACTTCGTGAAGTTGAAAGCACCTGCTTTTTGTTGCTTCTCGTTAAACACCTTCATGGTGTCGGTGAGATGAAGGTTGAAAGCAATCTGGTCGTAGTGGTTGGTTTGACCCAAGTCGGTGGGATGCTCCTTGATGGCATTGGGAATATGGAACCCGTTGTTTTCAAGGGCTTTCATATAGTCGCAATCCACTTTGGTGATGTTGAAGTCGCCCAACAAGACGTAGTTGAAGTCCTCTTTCTTCGCCCGTTTGGTGAGGAATTTTGCGATGGCGTCGATTTCTTTCAGTCGGCGTTGGTTGACTTTCTTGCTGTCGCCGTAATAGATGTGTACGGTCGACAGGTTGAACTTGAACCATCCCGCTTGGAACGAAACGCAGAAGGGCGTGCGTGCAAACTGAAGGCCTTCGAGCAGCTTCTCCTTGGGCAGAACGATCTCACCGGCCAGATTCTTAAAGCTGACTTTGTTGGTGTTATAAATGAAAGCCATGCATTCCATGCCTCCCGATTTACCCTCGGTGCTGTCGGTGGCTATATAACTCCAGTTTTTCCCAAGAAGTGCCATGATTTTTTCGAGGCCTTTCTTGTTACCCATCACCTCTTGAACGGCTATCAAGTCGAAACGGCTGATGATTTCGGCGAGGTAATACAGGCTCTCCGTCATTCGGTTGTCGCCGAGTTTTCGGATGTTCCAGGTGGCCAGCAACAAACTGTTGGAAGCCGTCTTTGCAGGTATCTCCTTGTCGAGTTGCTCGCGTAAGGCAATCAGTTTTTCGATGACGCGTTTGCGCTCAACCGGGTCTTTGATTCTTTTGATGGAAGTGTAGATCATAATGTCGTGGTTTTAGGTAAGAGGCCACAAAGATAAGAATTTAAAAAACAAAAACAAAAGGCAGTGAAAATTCACTGCCTTTCCGTTTCTTATTTCTTCTTCACCGCCTTTTTCTTCGGTGCGTTCTTCGGGTCGTCTACGAGGGCCATGCATTGTTCGTAGGTCAAGGTGGAAGGCTCGGTGCCCTTCGGGATCTTGTAGTTGCTCTTCTTGTAGACGATGTAAGGTCCGAAACGGCCGTTCAAGACACGCAGGTCGGGGTCTTGATCGAAGGTGAGGATGATGTTGTCCAAGTCCTTCTGTCGTTTTTCATTGATGATTTCCACGGCACGGTCGTATTCCACCAAGGCAGGGTTGTCGGTCTTGGCAAGGCTGTAGAACTTGTTGTCGTGCTTCACATACGGACCGAAACGTCCGACGGCAACGGTGATTTCCTTGCCTTCATATTCGCCGAGGATGCGCGGGAAGTCGAATAGCTTCAGCACCTCTTCCAAAGTGACGCTCTCGATGCTCATGTCTTTCTTCAAGCCAGCAAAACGGGGTTTTTCCTCCGATTCGGTGTCGCCAATCTGAGCCACAGGCCCAAAACGTCCCACTTTCACATACACCTTCTTGCCCGTGGCAGGGTCGACGCCGAGGAGCTTCTCGCCGCTGAACTTGCCCGAAGTCTCGGTGGTGGAGATGATTTGCTTGTGGAAGCCCTTGTAGAAGTCACGGATCATGGTGTTCCACTCGCGTTGGCCTTCTTCAATCTGGTCGAACTCCTTCTCTACGTTGGCGGTGAAGTTGTAGTCGATGATGCTCTCGAAGTATTGCAGCAAGAACTTGTTGACCAACACGCCGATGTCAGTAGGCAACAACTTGCCTTTCTCGGTGCCGATGACTTCCTTGCCTTTTTTCTCAGTTATCTTATTGTTTTTCAACGAGATAATTTGGAACTCCTGCGTAATTCCTTTCACGTCGCCTTTGGTGACGTATTCACGCTTCTGGATGGTGGAGATGGTAGGAGCGTAAGTCGAAGGACGGCCAATGCCCAGCTCTTCCATCTTCTTGACAAGGCTGGCCTCATTGTAGCGGAACGGTGGACGTGTATAGCGTTGCTGGGCTTCCATCTTTTCCATGTCGAGGGCTGTACCCACTTCGATGGGCGGCAGGATGGCGGCATCTTCTTCGGTAGTGTCATCGTAGCTCTCACGGTACACCTTGAGGAAGCCGTCGAAGAGGATAGCTTCGCCTGTGGCCACAAACTGCTTGTTGTTGGTCGAGACGCTGATGTTGACGTTGGTGCGTTCCATCTGTGCATCACCCATTTGCGAGGCGATGGTACGTTTCCAGATGAGCTCATAGAGGCGGCGCTCGTCAGCAGTGCCTTTAATGGTGTTCTGGTCAAGATAGGTGGGGCGGATGGCCTCGTGAGCCTCTTGTGCGCCTTTCGACTTGGTATGGTATTGGCGTGTCTTCACATATTCGGCGCCATAGTTCTTCTCGATTTCCTTCTTGGCCATGTTAAGGGCGAGGCTCGACAGATTGACCGAGTCGGTACGCATATAGGTGATCTTACCTGATTCGTAGAGTTGCTGTGCGATGCGCATCGTGTTGGCGACAGAGAAGCCCAGCTTGCGGGCGGCCTCCTGTTGCAACGTGGAGGTGGTGAAGGGCGGTGCGGGGTAACGCACGGTAGGCTTCTTTTCGATGCTATCCACCTTATATTCGGCATTCATGCACGACTCCAAGAATTTCCTCGTTTCCTTCTCGTTCTCAAAACGATGCGGGAGCTCGGCAAAGAGGTTGTATTCCTGTCCGTCCTTGGTGAAGGTGAACTGGGCAGTGACGCGATAAGCGCTGCCTTGCACGAAGTTCTTGATTTCCTCTTCGCGCTCGACGATGAGACGCACGGCCACACTTTGCACGCGGCCTGCCGAGAGGGCGGGTTTCACCTTCTTCCACAACAGGGGCGACAGCTCATAACCCACCAAGCGGTCGAGCACGCGGCGCGCCTGCTGTGCGTTGACGAGGCCCATGTTGATGTCACGTGGGTTCTCGATGGCGTTGGTGATGGCCGATTTGGTGATTTCGTGGAAGACGATACGCTTGGTGTCCTTCTTCTTCAAGTCGAGCACCTCATAGAGATGCCACGAGATGGATTCTCCCTCACGGTCCTCATCGGAAGCCAGCCACACCGTGTCGGCGGCTTTCGACAGCTTGCGCAACTCGGCCACAAGGGCTTTCTTGTCGTCAGGAATCTCGTATTCGGGTTCAAAGTTATTGTCGATATTGACACTCAAAGTGTTCTTGTTCAAGTCGCGCACGTGGCCCTGACTTGCCTTCACCGTGTATTCCTTTCCCAAAAAGCCTTCGATGGTCTTAGCCTTGGTCGGTGACTCCACGATAACTAAATTCTTTGCCATTGTCTCTGTTTTACTGTTTTGGAGGGGACGAAAAACCCCGATTAAACTACATTGAACGTTTTGCGTTTGCGCGTGCAAAATTAGTGGAATAAAATGGCACGAATGAAATAATTTTGGTGAAAAATTTTTATTTGATTGATTTATAGGTAGATAATTTTGTATTTTTGTGACATGGAAGAATTACTACAATACGCCAAAAATGCCGCACTCGAAGCTGGCAAGGCCATTATGGAGGTCTATGCCCAGCCTTTCGAGGTCTACACCAAGGACGACGACTCGCCTGTCACCCAGGCCGACCTTCGAGCTAGCAATATCATCAAGGAAATCTTGAAACCCACGGACTTACCCTTCGTCAGCGAGGAGGACCTGCCGCCCGACCGCTCGCAATACAAACGTTATTGGCTTGTCGACCCTTTGGACGGCACAGTAGAATTTGTGAACCGCAACGGTGAATTCACAGTAAATATCGCGCTGATTGACGACAAACAGCCCGTCATGGGTGTGATCTATTCGCCAGTGAACGAACAAATGTGGTACGCCGTAGGGACACACTGCGTGTATCCGCCAGTAACAATGCGGACGCACGCGGTGCGTCCTTACACGGTTTTAGTCAGCCGTTCACACCGCACGCCCGAGGTGGACGCATATATTAATAAGGTATTGCGCCCCGCCCATCCCGACCTCGTCATCGACACGCAGGGCAGTAGCCTGAAGTTCGCCCGTCTGGCCGAGGGTTCAGCCGATGTCTACGTCTGTTATAGCAAGACCAAGGAATGGGACACCGCCGCCGCCGATGCCATCCTCCGCGCCGCAGGCGGCAAAGTGCTCCGCATCAGTGACGGAATGCCGCTGGAATATAGTAAAGAGGAATATCCTAATCCGCCGTTTGTGGCGTGGGCCAAATAATTGGTTTTTATTATTTTTGCATCATAGAAAACAATTAGTAACGATATGAAAAGCATAAAATATACTTTACTTACGCTTCTGCTGATGGCGGGAGTGGTGAGGATGCAAGCGCAAGTGCGTAGCGAGATGTACGAATTGCTACCCGAGTCGCGCAGTATCAAGGTTGGTGATGTCAACAATGACGGATTTGCCGATGTGGTCGTTAGCCGACTCAATATGCCTGGAAACAA